>Ga0075120_10001501_pt1 | contig 18091 bp, 12 predicted proteins | sample AntAceMetag02UKL_FD_69792 | JGI IMG/M metagenome (GOLD analysis project Ga0075120, IMG submission 69792) | Saline lake microbial communities from Ace Lake, Antarctica - Antarctic Ace Lake Metagenome 02UKL | ecosystem: Environmental > Aquatic > Non-marine Saline and Alkaline > Saline | place... | reverse complement strand
AAGGATTGGAAAATTTTGAAGAGCTTTATACTCTTGCTGCCCAATCAGAGATTTTTGACAAACTAGAAGTTGGTGCTATCAGTCCAGAACAATTCTATTCTGAATTCAGAAAAATTACATCCTCAAACTTATCTGACGAAATTATTAGAGACTGCTGGAATGAGTTAATAATGGACTATACTCAGATAAGAATTGATCTTCTGCAGAATCTGAGAAATCAATACCGAACATTTATTTTAAGCAACACCAATCTTATTCATTATAATTTTTACACCGAATTACTTCGTCAAAAACATAAGATTAACGGATTAGAGGCTTTAGTTGAAAAAGCCTACTTTTCGCATGAAATTGGCTTAAAGAAACCGAACCCTGAAATTTATGAATTTGTTTTGAAAGATAGCTCTCTAAATGCTTCAGAGACTCTTTTTATTGATGACAATCTTTCGAATATTGAAATAGCCAAAGAATGTGGGCTTATGACTTTTTGGCTAAAAGAAGGAAGTTTAGAAAATTTGAACTTTTTAAAATAAAAACCTAAAGCTTTTCTGCTATCCTATTTACAATTTGAATACCATCTACAGCGGAACTAACGATACCACCGGAATATCCAGCACCCTCACCACATGGGTATAAACCAGTTATTCCTATGCTTTGAAAAGAGTATTTATCTCTAAGTATCTGCACAGGACTGCTTGATCGAGATTCTACTCCAACCACAACAGCTTCTTCAGTAATAAAACCATGCATTTTCTTATTAAATTCCACAAAAGCTGGTTTCAATTTATTACTAATAATATCGGGCAACCAAAAATGTACCGGAGAATTTATTAATCCGGGATAGTATGAAGATTCAGGAAGCCCTTTCGAGATTCTGCCTTTAACGAAATCTGTAAGGCGTTGTGCCGGAGCACTAAACCCTGAAGCACTATTGTGAAATGCCAGATGCTCTAGCTGCTTTTGAAATTCTAGGCCGGCAAAAACGCCATCACCTGTAATAGGAGCATAATCTTCAGGATGTAATTCGACAACAATTCCAGAATTAGCAAATGGAGAATTTCGTCTTGAGTTTGACATTCCATTTACAACAATTTGCTCTTGGGCAGAAGACGCACAAACAATTGTTCCACCAGGACACATACAAAAAGAATAAACGCCACGACCATCAACCTGTTTAACCAGATTATAACTAGCAGCAGGCAAAAATTCGCCACGATTTTTACGTCTATATTGAATACTATCTATCAGCTCTTGAGGATGTTCTACCCTTACTCCCATTGCAAAGCCTTTTGCCTGCATAACGATTCCCGTCTCAGCAAGAAAAGAATAAACATCTCTTGCCGAATGGCCTGTTGCCAAAATAATATTATCTGATTTAATTTCTTTTCCACTTTCACACATTACTGACTTTACAGTACCATCCGAAACATTTATTCCAATAACCTTAGTTTCAAAATGAACCTCCCCACCACATTCAATAATTTTCTCCCTAATGTTTTTCATTATTTGTGGCAACTTATCCGTTCCCACATGTGGATGTGCTTCAACAAGAACATTTCGATCGGCTCCGAACAAATTCAGTAGTTGTAAAACTTCATTAACATCTCCTCTTTTTTTGCTTCTGGTATACAATTTGCCATCAGAATAAGTTCCAGCACCACCTTCACCAAATGCATAATTAGACTCTTCATTTAAAATTTGTTCTTTATTGAGTTTTGCAATATCGTGCTTCCTCTCATCAACAGATTTACCACGTTCAAGAACAATCGGCTTTATTCCTTTAATTAAGCATGTTATAGCAGCAAAATATCCAGCAGGACCTGCTCCAATAATAATTACCGACTTTGCCTTAGAAACATCTTTAAACTCAAACTCCTGTACTTCTACAGGAAAGTCACTATCTTGAGTGATTACTTGTAATCTAACATTAAATTTAGCGTTTTTTCTAGCATCAATTGACTTTCGCAATATTCTATAATCTTTAATATCGCCTTTTGGAATATCCAGTTTAACTGAAATTGTTTTAAGCACAAATGCACGATCAAACAATTGTTCAGGTAAAAATACAAAATCTGATTCTTTTATCATGGTTTAGTTCCACCATTTTATTTTGTCAATCTTTCCTCCTTCGAAATGAAAAGAAAGGACAAACATGTGAGAATTTAGCCTATCATAATATGTACTGAACTCAGTATCATCATAAGCAATAATATTAAATATTCCCCAAGAGGATTTTAGCTCAATTCCAAACATAAAATACTCAAGAAAGAAATCAGCACCAACGCCAAGTTCATAATACTCATCGAAACGTCGAAGTCTAATTTTTGGTCTATCCTCCGGTTTTATCTTTTTCTGAGAAGCTAAATCGATTCGAGTATTTATTCCTCCAACTAAATATGGTCTGAAGTTATTAATTCTGTGAGCCCTGTATTTTAACAAAATTGGGAAGTCTAGAAAAGTTGACTCAATCATCATAGTATGGCGACGATATTCTCCATCTTTAATATATTTATAACTCACATTTCGCTGTCCAAAAGTAAGACCTGGCAAAAACCTGACATCAAGATAATTTGTCAATCGAAGATTTGAAATCATATTAATATTAAATCCAACGTATTTCCCAACCTCAACAGCATAAATCGAATCAAATAAAGTATAGAGATCACCTGTTGGCCTAATAACAAAATCCATTGTATTCAAACCTAAAGAATATCCAAAATGTGCAGTTTGGTTATCCAGCTTTGGCAAATTAAGAGGAATGTCTTTCTGCGCTTTAGCAGAAAACAAAATCCCTATAAATAACAATATGATTAAGAGTCTTTTCAATTCTAAATTTTGTACAAAGATATAACTGAGAAATGGAATAAATATTATAATTGACATATATTTAAAAAAATAAATATTTTTCTTTTGTAATTAAAAATAAGTTTTCTACATTTGCAGTCCGAAATTTTTTGATTATAAGACATATAAATAAACAATTATAAAATGTACGCAATAGTAGAAATAGCAGGTCAACAATTCAAAGTTGAAAAAGGAAACAAGCTTTTTGTTCAGAAATTAGACAACGAAGAAGGAAGCGAAGTTAAATTCGACAAAGTTCTTTTAGTTGACAATAATGACAAAATTACTGTTGGAACACCCATAGTTGAAAAAGCTAATGTTTCTGCAAAGGTGCTAAATCATGTTCAAGGTGATACTGTTCTTGTTTTTAAGAAAAAAAGAAGAAAAGGTTACCAAACATTGAACGGTCATCGTCAGAAATATACAGAGATTGAAATTCAGGATATCAACGCATAATAAAAGTTTTTAGAAATGGCACATAAGAAAGGAGCCGGTAGTTCGCGTAATGGTCGTGAATCCGAAAGCAAAAGACTAGGAGTTAAAATATATGGCGGTCAAGCTGCGATTGCAGGTAATATTATTGTACGTCAACGTGGCACGACTCATCATCCAGGTGAAAATATAGGTATGGGTAGAGATCATACTTTATTTGCACTAATTGATGGCGAAGTGAAATTCCAAAAGAAAAGAGACAACAGATCATACGTTTCAATATTACCAAAAATTGAAAAAGTAGTTGAAACAAAACCAACTCCAAAAACTAAAAAAACAGAACCTATTGCTAAAGTAGAAGTAGAAGTTGCTGAAACTAAAGTTGAAGAAGTAAAAGTTGCTACTGAGAAAAAAGAGGTAAAAGCTAAAGCTGCTCCAAAGGCTAAAGCTGCTCCAAAAGCTAAGGCTACTCCAAAAGCAAAAGCTACTACTGAAAAGAAGCCAGCTGCTAAGAAACCCGTCACTAAAAAGCCTGCTGATAAAAAAGCTGACAAAGAATAAAATTCAAGATTTATATAAAAAAACTCCTGTTGCATTGTAGCAGGAGTTTTTTTTATTTTATCCTATCCTTAAAACTTAGAAGTTTCATCTCCTTACCATCGTATTCTGCATAAGTAAAATTCATCAACCAATCACCCAAATTTAAAAAACTTGCATTTTCATTTAAGTCCGTCATAAAAGGAACATGCCTATGTCCAAAAATAAAATAATTTACAGGCTCCTTTTCTAAGACAGATCGAGCATATTTGACTAACCATTCATCCTCAAAAGTAGTTGCCTGTGGGTATTTATGTGATTTACGACTTGAAGCCGACCATGCCAATGCAATTCGAAAAGCAATTTCAGGATGAACCAGCTTAAACATAAACTGAAAAAAGGGAGATGAAAATATTTTCTTAAGAAAGTTATATCTTTTATCATAAGAACCAAGCCCGTCGCCATGGCCGATATATATCTTTTTCCCATTAACTTCGTCAATAACTGTACCTCGAATCAATTCTGCCCCAATAGCTTTGGGCAAATAATCAAACACCCACATATCATGATTGCCGGTAAAATATCTAATTTTAATCCCATCATCACTTAACTCCTTAAGTTTTGCCAACAAACTATAAAACCCCCTAGGTACAACATGCTTATATTCAAACCAGAAATCAAAGATATCGCCAACAAGATTAATTTCTAAAGCATCTTCTTTAATTTCATCCAACCACAATACCATTAACTTTTCGCGCTGCTCTGAAGTAAATTCAGAATCAACACCAAGATGGGCATCCGAAATGTAATATCTTTTTGTCCTACTCAAAATAACAAATATGGTTTATTACGATAATTCAATAAATTAATTTTGTCCAAAGATAATGTAAATCTTATTTTTTGCAGATAATTATTTGTATAAATATCATTACTGGTTTCCCAAACTTTTGCTGTACCAGTTATAGGAAAGTAAACACAAAGAAAATCTTTAAATATGTTTAGTTTAATTCCTCCTTCATAAAAAATATCCGGTATTGTCTCGCCAAATTTAGGACATGCACCTATATTAAAATAAACATCAACAATTCCCAACGGAGTTCCACTATCAAAGTTTAATGACATTAACCAATCATCTGTTTGACCATATGGTGAGTACATTGTAAAACCACCATCGGATCTCATAAATTGGTGTGCCCAAAGATTTTCAGGATTATACCTAATATCTTCATTTCTACCTACAAAAAGCTCATCATAGAAATAGTCCTGACTTCCGGTTAATCCGTAAAGTCGGAAATTATAATTCCCATAATATTGACTGGAACTATATAAAAACTTTCCAGCAAATAAGCGTATTTTTAAACCAATTCTTTCATTATAATTTATGTTTTTTGAAAATTCTGTTGCTAATTTCACAAAGCCCTGTCCAGATTGAAGATCTAAACCCACAGACCATGGATTAACCGGGCTATGATTACCAAAACTATATTTTAGTTGTTGATAATTCTTAGCATCTCCGGTATAATAATCTCTTGCTAATACATTTCTCACAAGCAACCGTGACTCAAAACTTGACAGAGGATTTGTCTTAAATTCCAATTTTATCCCTGATGCCAGTTTATAATAATAGTCTTTTGTGTCCTTGTCAATACCAAAACGACGACCTGAAGTATAGAATTCAATCTCCCGAACATGTTTGCCCTTTGGATGAACAAAAAACGAAAAATTTGCTAATCCATTTAACAAACCCGTTTTAGTTCCAAACACAGGCATTATCTGATATTCAAATTTCTTTTTGAGGAAAGGCGAAGAATATAACAATAAGCCAGGACTCAAACCATCAGTATAATTATACAACACAACAGGCAAAATCGGTATTTGACAAAGGCTAGGATTATCAACAAAATTTGCAAGACTAAATTTAACCGGCCTATTTGACTTTAAAAAACCTTTGCGCAAATAGTTATTCCTTCGATTAAGATCAAGACTTACGAAATCAGGGTCAATTACAAAACTCTTTTCTCCGTTTACATTAAAGCTCTTTTTGCCTTCAAATCCGTCAACTATAATCATAGAATCTCCAATACTAAGGAATAAGGGGGATAAACATTTTCCATTATTTTTAATGATGATGCTATCATTTTTTAATTTACAGATTTTATAATCCGGCTTTTTATTGGTTTCAATAAAATCATCAAAAACCCAATCAGTATTTTTAAAGGAATGTTGACTAAAATACTTCTTCAAATCTTCCGGATAAATATGTTTATTTTGATATGTACTGAAAAATCCCCTCATAAGACTCTTGAAATCTTCTTTTCCCAGATAAGCTTGCAACGAATACAAAGCGATTACTGGCTTTTGATAAGAAAGAATAAAGTAGTTAAGCGTTGACATCTCTTCAGAATTAAGACTACCCGGTTGCTGTATGTTTTCGGACATCAAATATTCCCAACTTAGACCTCTAGTATATCTTGGAGGCAATTGATTCAAGCCATGAATATCAATATTTTTTCCTAAAAATGCTGATACCATTCCTAAGTTGGGATAATAATAATTTATATATTGAGATTCATAAAATGAAGTAAATCCTTCGTCAATCCATGGATTTGCACGTTCATTTGAAGCTAAAATACCATAGAACCAATTATGAATTATTTCGTGTGCCACTACTCTTTCGAGTTCAGATTTTGAACTTGCAGACACTACAGTAATTGTAGGATATTCCATGCCACCGCCAACACCAAGAGGAGCATCTACTGCAGTACAATTATTAAATGGATATGCTCCCACATTATCAGACATGAACCTGATTGTTCTAGATACATACTCAATTGCACCGTCCCACAATGCTGAATTATCTTTATGATAAAACACCCAGCAGCTTACAAATCCTTTTTCGTCATTAACAAACTCGCTTTTTCGTTCTACAACAAAATCAGGAGAAGCAAACCATGCAAAATCATGTACCCCATTACAAAGATAATGAAGCGTTTTCATTTTACTTGAATCACCAAATGCTCTGATATTTTCCTTATACTTTGAACTAGCACATAACTCACTATAGTCCTCAAGCCTTTGCAATTCAGATTTACTAACCAAACTACCCGTTGCTGCAACTATATAGTTATCAGGAATTGTAATATTTACTTTAAAATCTCCAAACTCAGAATAGAATTCTCCCATATCCAAGTATGACATTGGATGCCATCCATAATTATCATATACGGCGGGTTTTGGATACCACTGAGTAATGCAAAAATCATTATCACTATATCCCATTCTGCTTGTAACAACAGGTAATTTTACTATAAAGTCCGTTTCAAACACTAAAGTATCTCCCGGAAGCAATTCTTGAGGCAAATAAATAATCTTAACATCTTCAATATTTGGGCTTACATTCTCAAACTCCACAGGGACTCCATCTATTTGTGTGTTTGAACAAGTTATGTTTCCACGATGAGTTTCATCCGAATAATAAAACGATGAGTTCTGCAAAAGCAATTGCTGCTGAGCAAATTTTGACTCACTATTCGAATAAGCATTTGGCCATAAATGATAATATAAAAACGATAAGGTGTCAGGAGAATTATTAATATAGGTTGTGTGAATATTTCCAACAAGCAATTTGTTTTCTATATCTAAACTAACATCAATTTTGTGACTTACCTTTTGTTGAAAATAGTCTTGTGCTGACAATAAACTAAAGTTTAAAACCGAAATAATTATTAATACAACACTTCTTGTCATTTGATTAAAACGTTTATTGCAATTCTTTAATTTTATCCTGCAGCAAAAAGATGTCATCAGTTAAGAATTCGATTTCCGAATCAGGGCTGATTAAAACATATGATGGAACACTATTAACTCCATAAATTTTAGTAATTGGACTTTCCCAAGATTTAAAATCGCAAACATTAGTAAAATTGTCGATTTTATTATTTGATATTGCATTTTTCCATTTCTCCTTATTTGTATCAAGTGCAACGAGTATTATTGTTAGATTATACCTCTTTTTTAAATCATTTAGATATCTAAGATTTTCTACAGATAATTTATTCCAAGATGACCAAAAGCCTAAAACTATCCTTTGTCCTGTAAAATCAGATAGTTGGATATTATTACTATTAATATCAGGCAAACTGAAATCCATTGCCTCGGATCCAACTGCCAAATTAATATAGTCGCGATTTATCTGCTGCAATTTTAATTTTTGAGTATTGATGTTAGATTCTAAAAGTACAATATGAAGTAAGTCTGGATTATTCTCTTTTAATTCGGCGAGAACATATTCAAAAATTTCAGGGTCATTTTCAATCATTAAAATTGGCGAAGTTCCAATATATTGATAAAGAGCCATATAAATAACTGGAGACTTGTGATTTGTCTTTATAAACTCTGTCAGATAAGCTTTATCGGAATCATACAATAAACGAGCAGTTTCATTTGTTTTCTCCCAAAGCGAATCAGTATTAACATTCGGATTTAAAGCTGCCTGATTAATTTCATCTTTAAGATAATTTAATTTATCAGAGCTTTCAATCAAACGCTGATTCATCTGTTTTAACAAAGCACAGTCCTCAGAACCGTTGACGTTGTATGATTTTGCAAGCCCGGGAAAATCCCCCGTAATACTCAAGTCCTGATTTTCCCTAACAAATAAATAAACAAAATTGTTTTCATTAAGCTTTAACCTTAAAAACACATTTGGTGCAGAATCTAAAGCGAATTCAAAATTTCCTTTTTCATCTGTTTTCTCTGTCAACAATACTTCGACCTTGTTTGGCATTAAGACCTCTAGGACTATTGGCTTATCAGACCAACCCTCAATGGTTCCTGAAATTTTTACTTTAGCATCCGAACCATTATCACATGACACTGTTATACCTATTAATGACACTTGAATCAATAATATTATTAAACTTCTGAACTTGTTGATGTTTTTTAAATTCATTTTATAATTTTGCAAAAAGTTTTTGATTTGAAAATTTATACAAATATAAACGAAAATATTCCAAAGAATTGTGTGGCAACGATTGGATTTTTTGATGGCGTTCATAATGGGCACAAATTTATTTTTAATAAATTGCAACAGAAAGCCAGCGAATCCGGAGTAGAAGAGCTATTAATTAGCTTATGGCCTCACCCTGCTATTTTTTTTAACAGACCTATTGATTTGCTCACGACATACGAGGAAAAAATTGAATTATTCAAGGAAATTGGAATAAAAAACGTATTGATTCTAAACTTCAATCAAGAGCTTGCCCAAATGAGCCAAGAGGTTTTTACTAATGGATTTTTGATTAAAAAGCTAAAAATCTCAGAACTTATCATGGGCTATAACAATTCGTTTGGCACAAAAAACGATGCAACTGATTTTACTAATTTGACTGTCCCTGTCACAAAAACCAAAAAGATACTAATTAACGGACATGATGTAAACTCTTCTTCTATTAGAGAATTACTAAAAAAAGGGAATGTAGAAGATTCTGAAGAGCTATTAGGCTACAGTTACTATTTAACTGGCAAAGTAATTAGCGGATACCAAATTGGAAGAAAATTAGGCTTCCCCACAGCAAATATTGGAGAAATTAACGATTTAAAACTTATACCTGCAAATGGTGTTTACATTGCAGAAGTCAAACATAAAGAAGAATGGTTGCCGGCGATGCTAAATATTGGAATAAGACCAAGCTTTGACGGAAATCTTCGCAGCATAGAATTTCACATTCCAAAATTTAATGAAAATTTATATGACAAGACTATTACAATAAGATTTAGAAAAAGAATAAGAGATGAAATAAAATTCCCCGGAATTGATGATTTAATAGTGCAACTTAGAAAGGACAGAAAAGAAACTATTTCGTTCTTTCAATGATTTTTTGCTATTTCATTAAAACTAACTATTTTTGCACAGAATATAAACTAAACAATAAAATATAAATGGAAGAATTAATTAGCACTTTACCTTACAAAGTTGCAGACATGAGTCTTGCTGAGTGGGGTCGCAAAGAAATAGAAGTTGCAGAGAAAGAAATGCCAGGTTTAATGAGTATAAGAAGAAAGTACTCAGCAGAAAAGCCGCTGAAAGGTTCAAGAATTACAGGTTCTCTTCACATGACAATCCAAACTGCAGTTTTAATTGAAACTTTAATTGAGCTAGGAGCAGATGTTAGATGGGCTAGTTGTAATATTTTTTCAACTCAAGATCATGCTGCTGCTGCTATTGCTGCTACAGGTGTTCCTGTATTTGCATGGAAAGGCGAAACTATGGAAGAATACTGGTGGTGTACATTACAAGCATTATCATTTCCTAATAATCAAGGTCCAAATCTTATTGTTGATGATGGTGGTGATGCAAGTTTACTTTGCCACAAAGGATATTTCGCAGAAAAAACCCCATCTATGTTAGATGCTAAACCAGCAAATAACGAAGAAAGAGTAATCCTTGAAGAATTAAAAGCAGTACAGAAAGTTGACAATCAAAAATGGACTCGCACTCTTAAGGAACTTAAAGGAGTTTCTGAAGAAACAACTACAGGTGTACACCGTCTATATCAAATGATGGAAAATGGCGAATTATTAATTCCTGCTATTAACGTAAATGACTCAGTAACAAAATCTAAATTTGATAACCTTTATGGTTGCCGCGAATCACTTGCTGATGGTATCAAACGTGCTACTGATGTAATGATTGCAGGTAAAGTTGTTGTTGTTCTTGGATATGGGGATGTTGGAAAAGGTTCTGCAAAATCAATGAAAGGCTACGGCGCGAGAATTATCGTTACTGAAATTGACCCAATATGTGCTCTTCAGGCTTCAATGGAAGGTTTTGAAGTTGCAAGACTCGAAGATGTCCTTTCAGAAGGTAATATTTATGTAACCACAACGGGTAATAAAGATGTTATTACTGCTGAACATATGAAAAATATGAAAGATCAATCAATTGTTTGTAATATTGGTCACTTTGATAACGAAATTCAAGTAGATGCTTTGGACAGCGATCCTAAGGTTAAGAAAATTACAATTAAACCACAGGTTGACAAATATACTTTTGAAAAAGGAAATTCAATTTATATGTTAGCTGAAGGTCGTCTTGTAAACTTAGGTTGTGCTACAGGACATCCATCTTTTGTAATGAGTAACTCATTTTCAAATCAGACACTGGCTCAATTAGACCTTTGGAAAAATGATTATGAAGTTGGTGTTTACAGACTATCTAAGCAATTAGACGAGGAAGTTGCAAGATTACATCTAGAGCAAATAGGTGTAAAACTAACTACAATGACAAAAGAACAATCTAAATATCTTGGTGTTCCAATTGAAGGACCATACAAACCAGAACATTACAGATATTAGGAATAATATAATACTAAAAAAAATGGTCGGAAGAAATTCTGACCTTTTTTTTTAGTATTAACCCGCATTATGTATTAGAACTTCGTCATGAGTGTTAAAACCCCACAGAAATCAGACTTTTTGTGAGATAAGCATACCAGAAGATATGGTTATTAAACAAAATGTAATGAAATGGTTGATTTCAAAGAGGTTTTAACACGGAATAGATTTTCTAATGCCTAATGCGGGCTTAATTATAGATATAAATTGCATTCCCTTCTAAATAAGTTGCATATTGTAAAATCGGATATTTTGAAGGACTATCCACAATAGAACCATCATAAATTGAAAACTTTGAACCACAATTTCTACAAACTAAAAACAAGCCTGTAGAGTCAACATCCAAAATAGAATTTGCTTCATATGGGTCATTTGGGCAATTCCGTTCGAAAGCCAAGTACTTATCAGTAAACTGACAATACAAAATTATGCCTTTTACTCCTCCTGTAAGGTATAATAAATTTCCAGGAGTCTTAATACTCATATACTGAGGCAAATCTGGATAAACTACAAAATTAACATAAACATACGGTATGCGGTCTTCCCTATCGCAAGATGGTAATATTGTAAAAACAGTCGAACATATTAAAATTAATACTATCTTTGATAAAATATTTTTCATTTTCATGTTTTTGTAGTGATGACAAAATTAAAGAAAATATTCCAAGTAATAACATTTGCATTGTTGATTTTATTGCCTGTTTCAATGTTTTCGCAATCGAATCGAAGTATTGACAATGAAAAATACATGAAAACACAACGCTTAAAGAAAATTAAGCCAACACGAGAAGAACGTGTTGTCATGAAAATTGAAAATACTACAATAAAAAAAGCAAAAAAAGCAAAAAGGAAAGAAAGACGTTTACATAAAAAAGCTGTGAAAAAACACAACAAAAAGATTAACGGTGGTGGTAAAGATTTATTTGATGGAAAAAGGACGTGGAGGAGAATGAAAAAATCAAAAAAAGAATCAAAGAACAATTCTCATTAATTAAGCAATTTTGGCATTTATCTAATTTTAAATAAGTTAGGTATATTATTTAAAAAAAAGTTAATTTTTAACTTCAAATCATTTGGTCAATAATTAATTGTGTCGTATATTTACGCCTTTCTTAATTGGGTTAAGTCATTGTTATAAAGTAAAACTCTATATATGTTACGAAAATTACTAATAATTATTATGGCACTTGCTACTACAAGTGCGGGGTTGTTAGCACAAGGTACTTTAAGTGGAACCATATCAGATGCATCAACCGGAGAGCCAATCCCGTTTGCGAACGTGACGATTGAACAGAATGGAAACATTGTTACAGGGGGGATGACCGACTTTGACGGCAAGTACAGTATCAAACCGATACCTGCTGGGAAGTACACAGTATCATCATCCTATGTAGGATATGCCACATTAAAGTATAATAATGTGCAAATTCCTGCTGGAAGCATTACTTTCCAAAATTTTGAATTGAATCCGTCAGCTGAAATGCTTGCCGAGGTTGAAATTAAAGAGTACAAAGTTCCTTTGATTGCAAAAGACCAGACCCAGTCTGGGGGTACTGTAACTTCCGCTGACATTGCTAAAATGCCTGGTCGTTCTGCTGCCGCTGTTGCTACCACTGTTGGAGGTGTTTATTCCGAAAATGGGGAGGTAGGAAGTATCAGAGGTGCACGTTCTGAAGGTACAGTTTACTATGTAGACGGTGTTAAGGTTCGAGGATCATCATCTGTGCCAAAATCTGCGATTGAGCAGGTTCAGGTCATTACTGGTGGTTTACCTGCACAATATGGTGACGCAACTGGTGGTATTATCAGTCTTACAACTAAAGGTCCAACTTCTCAGTATTTTGGAGGCGCAGAATTCGTTACATCTCAATTCCTTGATCCTTATGGATATAACTTAGGTGGTATTATGCTTTCAGGTCCAATTTGGACTGTTGAAGAAAGTGGCTCAAATAGAAGAAGGACTATTGCCGGATTTCTTCTTTCTGCTGAAGGAAATCTCGTGAAAGATCCTGGCCCATCATCTGTTGGAGAATGGAGAGCAAATGAAGATGTTGTTAATAGCATCAAAGAAAATCCTCTTCAACTCGTCCAAACAAACGAAGGTGCAATTATTTATCAAAATACTGACTATCTGAAAGACGATGCTTTTCAAAATTATACAACAAGAGAAAATGCTGAAAGCAAAAGCTTTAACATCGCAGGTAAGATTGACATCTCTCCAATCAGAGACCTTAACCTTACATTTGGTGGAACAATCGACTATAGAGATCGAAGAGTTTATAGTTATACAAACCAGTTATTCAACTCTGAAAACAACGGATATCAAAACTATAATAACTGGAGAATCTATGGTAGATTAACTCAAAAATTCAGAGATAACTCTGAAAGGGAAAAAGAGGCAGTTATTAAAAACCCTTATTATACCATTCAGGTTGACTATTCAAAAACTTATTCTAAATATTACAATAAAGACTTTAATAACAACTTTTTCGAATATGGTTATGTTGGAGACTTTACTACAACACCTGAAAAGTATTATTCTTTAGGAGTTGATACTTCAAGCGGGTTAAGCGGTTTTATTCAAGAAACATGGTTCTACCGTATCGAAGATTACGAAGCTGGAACATCAAACCCAGATTTGTCAAGATATACTGAACAATATTTTGATTATTTCGAAGACTATTATTATAAAGATGTTAACTCAGTAATGCAAAATGGTGGTTTATTAAATGGTATGAGCGCACCTTCAGCTTACGGTCTTTGGAATAGCCCAGGTAATCCTTATACAACTTATGCTATAAGCGATGCAACACAATTTAGAGTATCAGCTTCTGGTTCTGCTGACATTAAAAATCATGAAATTAGTCTTGGTTTCGAATTTGAACAAAGAAGTGACTCTTATTTTGCTGTCGGACCTTTTGGACTATGGACGCTTGCACGAAGTCTAACTAACTATCATATCCTTGAAAGAGACCTTAATAACCCAATAGAATATAGAGACGAAAACGGAATTTTCCTTGACACAATAGATTATCCAAGACTTTATGACGCTTCATCACAATCAAGATTTGACATCAAACTCAGAGAATCTTTAGGTCTTGATGTTGACGGACTTGAATGGATTGATGTTGATTCATATGGTCCTGAATCATTTGATTTAAGCTGGTTTAGTGCTGATGAACTTTTTAATCAGGGAAGTAGCTACGTTTCTTATTATGGTTATGATTATACAGGTGACAAATTAAATTACAAACCAACTTTTGATGATTTCTTTAATAAGACAAATGATGAAGGATATCTCGAAAGACCAATTGCTCCTTTTGAGCCTAACTATATTGCAGGTTATATTCAAGACAAATTTGCTTTCAAAGACCTTATATTTAATATAGGTGTACGTGTTGACAGATACGATGCTAACCAAATGGTACTAAAAGATTCGTATACTTTACACGATGCATACACTGTTGGTGATGTCGACGAAAGAGGAATTATTACAACAACTGATCATCCAGCAAACATTCCTGATGAAGCAGTAGTTTATGTAAATGATCTTTCAACACCTAGCTCAATAAACGGTTATCGTGTAGGTTCTGTATGGTATGACGCAACTGGTACTGAAATAGAGAATGCTAACTTGATTGCAAGTCCAAATGGTATTGCACCTTATCTAATTGATTCTGAAGAAGAATTAAACAGCAGTGCATTTGAAGACTACAAACCACAGATTATTGTAATGCCTCGTATTTCTTTCTCATTCCCAATTTCAGACGAAGCTTTATTCTTTGCTCACTATGATATTCTTTCAAAAAGACCATCATACGCAGCACGTTTAAATCCACTAGACTATTTATTTATTCGTCAAAACAATAATAATCTTATAAACAATCCTAATCTACAAACTGAAAAAACAATCGATTACGAATTGGGTTTCCAACAGAAATTAGGAAATACATCAGCTCTTAAACTTTCTGCATTCTATCGTGAAATGCGTGACATGCAACAGGCAATTGCTGTAAATGGTGCTTATCCTGTTGACTATTACACTTATGGTAATATTGACTTTGGTACAGTTAAAGGTTTTGGTGCAACTTATGATTTAAGAAGAACAGGTAATGTTACTATGAGAGCTTCTTATACTTTACAGTTTGCAAATGGTACTGGTTCAAGCTTTGAGTCAGGTGCTGCAATTGTAAAATCAGATAAACCAAACTTAAGAACAACTATTCCACTAGATTTTGACCAGAGAAATAACTTTGCTGTCACAGTTGACTATCGTTATGGTGGAAAAGTATCAGGAACTCCTTATAACGGACCAAAACTTGGTGGCAAAAGCATATTAGCAAACACTGGTGTAAACTTTGTTATCAATGCAGGTTCTGGTTCTCCTTACACAAAACGTAATAAACCAAATGCAGGTACCGTAGTAGGTTCACTAAACGGTTCACGTAAACCATGGAGAACAACTATTAACATGCGCTTAGACCGCGATATTAAAGTTAAACTGGCCGAAAAGAAAGAAGATGGTTCAAAAGAAAAATACGGATACCTTAATATATATCTAGAAATATCAAATCTTCTTAACACTAAAAACGTAATTGGAGTATATGATTATACAGGTAATCCAGAAGATGATGGATTCCTCAATTTTGCAGATTATCAAACAACAATTGCAACTCAGAATGACGAAGAGTCATACAGAAATTATTATGCAATGTACATAAACTCACCATACAATTATAGTTTACCAAGAACAATAAAATTGGGTGTACAGTTTAGTTTTTAATTAAAAGAACAGAATTAAAGAATTATATAAAAGACGAAATATGAAAAGCCTAAAGAGAATATTATTTATTGTGGTCTTGAGTGTTATTTCGAATTACCTGTTGGCTGACAAATGGCAGGGAGCTCAAGGAGATCCAATTCCAACACTTCGTGCAACCGAAAGTTGTGAACCTGGACAAACGTCTACTGAATTAAGCGTTAATAATGTTCGCGCATTAATTCTAACAGGTGGAGACATGTGGTGGGATTTACAAGATAAAGCGTATTACATTGTTCCAGCTGATGGAAACACTAGTGCTCTTTATGCAGGGTCTATATGGATTGGTGGTAAAGATGCTAATAACCAGCTAAAGATTGCTGCACAGAAATTCCGTCAAAGAGGTATCGATTACTGGCCTGGTCCACTAATTATCTCAGGTTCATCAATTGCAACAGTTACTCAGGATGTATGTCGTGAATATGATAAGCATTTCTTTATCACAAAAGATATGGTAAAGGAATTTAGAGAATGGTTTGCTAGTTCACAAGACCCAGCATCTCCTACTACTGAGTTATTTCCAGGATATACAATTCCTGACATAATTACTAACTGGCCAGCTCATGGCCCTCCAGGAGGTTATGACTATTATCTTGCTCCTTTTTATGATGTTGATGGTGATGATTACTACAATCCACTAAATGGTGATTTCCCATATTATGAATTTGCAAACGAAGGCATTACTGATGACGCTGATTGTGAGAGGCCTCGCACAAGAGACCCTAAACTTTTTGGTGACGAAACACTTTGGTGGGTTTATAATGATAAAGGAAATATCCACACTGAAACAGGTGGTGCATCAATTGGTATGGAAATTAGAGCTCAGGCATTTGCTTTTACAACAAACGATGAGCTTAACGATATGACATTCTATAATTATAACATTATTAACAGATCAACTTATACACTATACGACACTTACTTTGGTGTTTGGACAGATGCCGATCTTGGTAATGCAACAGATGACTATACTGGTTGTGATGTTCAACGTGGTTTAGGTTATATGTATAATGGTGATGATAATGACGAAGCTAATTCTGACAGCCCTGGATATGGAGAACAACCACCGGCTATTGGTATTGACTTCTTCGAAGGTCCTTACCAAGATATAGATGGTTTAGATAACTCAACAAGTTATGTAATTGAAAATGGAGTAAAAATTTTACATTGTGAACTTGGTGATATTCTTAATGGTAACATCAACGGCCTTAACTATGAAGATGGTACAGTTGATAATGAACGTTGGGGTATGAGAAGATTTTTATATTTCAATAACTCAGGTACAGGTGCTAATGCTAATACACTTGACCCTGTCACTGCAATTCAACACTATAATTACTTAACCGGATTTTGGCTTGACAATACTCCACTTTGCTATGGTGGTACAGGTCACTATTCAGGTGGAGCAGATACTGATGTTCCAACAGACTTTATGTTCCCCGGTAATCCAACAACAGACATTTGTGGTTGGGGACAAGGAGGAATACTTGAAGCAGAGTGGTCTGAAGAAACAGAAGATAACCCTGCAGGAGATAGAAGATTTGTTCAATCTGCTGGTCCATTTACATTATACCCAGGTGCTGTAAACGATATCACAATTGGTGCTGTTTACGCACGTGCTCCTTCGGGAGGCCCATGGGCATCTGTTGAGTCTGTAAGACGTGCTGATGATAAAGCACAAATTTTATTCGAAAACTGTTTCCGCGTATTAGACGGACCAGATGCTCCAGAACTTAATATCATTGAAATGGATAAAAGATTTATTTTCCATATTTATAATAAATCAGGTAGCAATAACTATCTTGAAGAGTATGTAGAAAAAGATCCTTCTATTGTTTGTTCTGCAGATATTGACCCTTGTGATGAATATTACAGAATACAAGGATATCAAGTTTTCCAATATGAAAATTCAACAGCTAGTATTTCTGACAGATATAATGACGCATTAGTACGCGAATTATTCCAAAGTGACATAAAAGACGAAATCACACAAATTGTTAATTACACATGGTCAGATGAACTTGGAGCTAATGTTCCTGTTGAAGAAGTTAACGGAAGTAACAATGG
>Ga0075120_10001499_pt1 | contig 18101 bp, 18 predicted proteins | sample AntAceMetag02UKL_FD_69792 | JGI IMG/M metagenome (GOLD analysis project Ga0075120, IMG submission 69792) | Saline lake microbial communities from Ace Lake, Antarctica - Antarctic Ace Lake Metagenome 02UKL | ecosystem: Environmental > Aquatic > Non-marine Saline and Alkaline > Saline | place... | reverse complement strand
ATTGTAAGACTGTCATTACAACCATGATGGAGCGGTTTAACACTATTTTCACTGAAGAATGGCAAAAACAGGCAAAAACAATAGGCTTTTCTGTCCACGATATTGTGACCCTTGCATCCATTATTGAAAAAGAGACAGGAGATGCTTTGGAAAGGCCCTTGATCTCTTCGGTTTTTCATAACCGGCTGAAAAAAAACATGCGACTGGAAAGTGATCCCACAGTCATATATGGCATAAAAGATTTTGATGGTAATATTAAAAGAAAACACCTTAAGATAAAAACCCCTTACAACACTTATCAAATCAAAGGGCTTCCGTTAGGGCCCATTGCAAACCCCGGAGCCAAATCCCTTGCAGCAGCCCTTAATCCCGTTCCCAGCGATTATCTTTTTTTTGTTTCGAAAAAAGATACAACCCATCAATTTTCAAAAACTATCCAGGAACACAACAAGGCCGTTGCAAAGTATCAACTCAGGAAAAAATAATCGTATCTATTCAGCACTTATTCTTGAAACCGCCCTGGCCGATGGATATTTTTGTTCGATGCTAAACGCTTAACCTCCTGCAAATAACCATCAGCCAGGGCTTTAGAGTAACCTTTTTAAACGGGCTGAACAGTTACAAATAATCATTCAAATTGTTCAAATTGTTTCAGATATACGATTAATGCACCACTTCTGGTTTTCTTTTTCTTATCCCATTCATAAAAAATCACCTGATTCTGTTTTTTCATTTCCTTTACCACATCTTCGACCACATCGGGCAATACAGGGCCTGTGTCTGAATGAAGTCCCTTGCCCACAATAATTCTCAAGGTAAAAAAACCCTGGTGTTTGCAGGAGGATATAAATGAACGGGTTTTCACCTGGGCGCCAATGGTGTTGTATCCATGAAGATCCAGTTCAGCTTCAACTGGTGGATACCGCTTCAATCTTTTTTTTACGGGCATGGGTGATGGTTTATTTGCAGGCTTTACTTTTCTTTTTTTAAATGATTCTTCCAATAATTCAGAAAAATTCTCTTTGGTTTCTGTAAAATTATGATCAGCGGGCAGAGTACCAATAACCTCTACCCCATGCTTATTTATTTGAATTTTTTTTTGGGTATCAATACCATTATCTTCCTGATGTTTTGTCTTTATTTCATCCTTTTTTATAAATGCCCTTAAAAAATCATGGTCAGAATCAAAAACAGGCAAATCATTTTTATTCTGCTGTTTTAAAGTTTTTTTCTCTTTTTTATCTTTATTTGCCATGGCATTATTTATCTTATCCTTGGATAATTTACAAGTTTTTCACACCTTTTGTTTATTTGACAATCCCCCCCCTTCCTGCTATTGTTGGAATCATGATAAAAGACAATATTGTAGAGTATATTGATCAGCAAAAAATAATTTGCGCTGTGATATTACAGGAACAAAAAGACAAATTAAAATTATTAAATGAGAATAATCGGGAAGTCAATTTTTCTAAAAACCGGTTATCTCATATATCACAGGTGTGCCTTGACACTTCCATTTCCAGGGATTCTACTGTTACCCAGTTAAAACAGCTTTCCCAAAATCGCAAAACACTTTCTGAAGCCATAAACATTAAAGAATTATGGGAACTCCTTAATGAGGAGTCTGGAGACATTGATATCTCAACCATGACCCTTTTTTGTTTTGATCCCCCCCTGACCTCGGATAATGAAGCAGCTGTAATCAGAGCCTTTTTTTATGACCGAATGTATTTTAAATTCAACAAAACATTTTTTATCCCTTATACGCCTGAACAGGTTAACGCAAAAAAGCGACAGGTAAAAGATGCTTATAAAAAGGAGCTGCAGATCCAGAGAGGCGCTACATGGATCGATGAGGTTTTGAATAATAAAAACGGCAGCAGCATGGAGATTGACCAGGTTATTATTGATATTTTAAAATCCTATTACCTGTTCAACAATAATTTTGATTCCCATTTGGTGGCAAGAAATATTATCAAAAAATCATCCATTAATTCGCCTGAACAATTGTTTAATATATTTGTACAGGCTGGGATCTGGGATCAAAATGAGAATATCAATCTTTTGGCCCTGCAAATCCCCACTGTATTTTCCAGGGATGTGCTGAAACATGAAAAAAAACTGACTGCAACTCTGTTTAATTTTTTTGACGACCCCTTAAGACAGGACCTTACAGATATCCTGTTAATCACTATTGATGGTCAGTCCACCCTTGATTTTGATGATGCCATAAGCCTTGAAAATACGGAAAATGGATATAGGCTTGGAATACATATCGTTGATGTTGATGCCTATATTAAATCCGATGACCCCATTGATCTATCGGCTCGGGATCGGGGCAGTTCCATTTACATGCCCGATGATAAACTGCCCATGATACCTCCCCAACTTTCCGAGGATCTTTGCAGCCTGAAAGAAAATGAAATAAGACCAGGTATCAGCACCATAGTTAAGATGAGCCGATTTTTTGAAATTCAGGATTACAAAATTATTCCCAGTATCATCAAGGTCCATAAGCAGATGAGTTATACGGAGGCAAACCTGTTGAATGGCAAGAATGATCCCATTACCACTCTGTATAAAATTGCGACCCTGCTGCGGGAAAAAAGGCTTAAGGCCGGTGCTATCCAGATCACGCTGCCGGAAGTAAATGTATGGCTTGAAGAAAATCAGGAAATTGGATATTTAAAAATTGATCGGGAAAACCCCTCGCGCATGCTGGTGTCTGAAATGATGATCTTTGCCAACTCCCTGATGGCTGAATTTCTTTCAAACAACAATATGCCTGCAGTTTTCCGATCCCAGGCACAACCCAAACAAAGACTTTTCAAAGGCATTGAAACCTCTTTGACATTAAATTTCATGCAAAGAAAACAATTAAGCCGTGCAATAGTCGGAACAGATCCGGAAAACCATTCAGGTCTGGGTGTTAAAGCATATGTCACGGCCACATCCCCCATAAGAAGATATCATGATCTTCTGACGCAACGGCAGATAAAGGCCATATTCGGATATGGCAAAGCTTATTCCAAGGCTGAACTTGAAACAATTCTCCAGTCCATTTCACCGGCTATTGCAAATGCCGGCCGGATGCAGGCATCAAGAAAGCGATACTGGATCACCAAGTATCTTGAATCCAAAAGGGGAACTGCTTATGAAGCCCTGGTCCTTGATTGTCACAGGGATCACTATAATGTACTGATCAAGGAATTTATGCTTGAAGCAAAACTTCCCCCAAGCGGCATCAGACTCAAGAACGGAGATATCGTCCAGGTAACCATCCAGCATGCTGATGCCAGACGTGATCAGCTGTCTTTATTTGTATAAAACTGGGGTCAGGCTTGCTTTGTTGCCTTATTGATTCCAATAAGGCAACAAAGCAAGCCTGACCCCGCTCTTTCAGTGTTTAAAACTTCTTTGACCTGTATATACCATTGTCACATCATTTTCATTACATGCTTCAATGGCCTGGTAATCATTCAAAGATCCCCCTGGCTGCACCACGGCTTTCACTCCCTGGTTCAAACCCACATCAATACCGTCTCTAAAGGGGAAAAATGCATCAGACACCATGGCAGATCCAATAAGACCTCCCTGGACTTTCTTTACATCATTTTCAATTTGCGCCCTTTTATCCACATCTGTTAAATCGGCAAAGGAGATTTCATATTGTTCAAAACTATATCTGTCAGCAAGTTTCCGATAGGCCTTGTCAACGGCAATTTCTGCAACCCCTACCCTGTCCTGCTCGCCTGTTCCGATCCCAACGGTAACATTGTCCTTTACATAAATCACTGAATTGGATGTGATGCCCGATTCCACAAGCCATCCAAACAGCATATCCTGTAATTCCTGTTTTGTGGGCTCACGATTGATCTTGTAAGTTTGCCCTTTATACTCCGTTGCCGACACAATTAAATCCTTTTCAGACAGGGTCTGGGGAACAAAAGACCATTGGGCAACCAAACCACCATCCATCAGGCTTTTAAAATCGATCACCCTCTCACCGATAAAACTCTGGAGTTTATCAATATCATTAATCCGGATCACCCTTAAATTTTTCCTGGCACCCAATATCTCCAGGACCCCATCTTCAAATTCCGGTGCCACCACAACTTCTGCATACTGGCTGGCAATGGCCTGGGCCGTGGTTTTATCCACAGATTTATTCAATGCGATACAGCCGCCAAAGGCAGCCACACGGTCTGCCATATAGGCTTTTTGATAGGCTTGTTCAAGGCTTTGTGCCCGGGCAGCCCCGCAAGGGTTGTTATGTTTGACAATCACGGCACAAGGGGTATCTGTAAAATATCTTAAAATATTCAAGGCATTGTCAGCATCCGTAAGATTGGTTTTTCCCGGATGTTTTCCAGATTGAAGCAATTCAATATCAGACACCAGGTATTTACCAGGCGAAATTGTCCTGGCATCACCAAGGGCCAGATTCCCATTGACAAGCCTGTAGAGTGCGGCTTCCTGCCCAGGGTTTTCACCATATCTCAAGCCTTTATTCACACCTTCAATCACCCAGGACACCTTTTCATAAAAAAGGGTCTGCCTTTTATTCCCATCAACAAATGAGACTTCCATCTGGGGGGTAAAATGATCATCCATAATTGTTTTATACATCTGTTTAAGATCTTTGGGCATGACTTATTCTCCTGATTTATAGCATGATTTAATATTGTTTAATGATTTTGCAGCAAGATAATCGGCAATGGTCCTGTCATAAATTGCCGTATGCTCAAAGGCTTTTTGAGCAAGCTCAAACCTGTCCTCAAGGGAGATAGTCCCATTATTGGCCCTAAGTTTTGCAAGTATTAAAGGATAGGAGGAAGGCTCCACAACAGATGCCACCCGGATAAAATTTTTGGCAGATGCCCGGATCATGGTTGGGCCGCCAATATCAATATTCCCCCTGGCATCCTCACAGCTCACTCCCTCTTTGGCAATTGTTTCACTAAAGGGGTAAAGGTTCACCACCACCATATCAATGGCAAGGGCAGCAGTTCTTTTTAAATCCTCTTTATGGGCATCATTATAGGTTTCCGTCAAAAGCCCCAGATAAATTTTAAAATCAAGGGTTTTTACAAGCCCTCCCTGGGTTTCAGGCTGGCCCGTATAGTCAGACACCTGTTTTAAACAGGCATCAGCTTTTTGGCCCAGGATCTGTTTTATTTTACCATATGTTCCACCCGTTGACAGAATAAGAATTTGAGGATTCACTTCCACCAGGCCAGGAATAAAGGCCTCCAGGCCAGATTTATCAGAAACACTTACCAGAACGGTTTTGATTGTTACCTGATCATCAATCTTTTCTACTATATTTTTGGTCATGATTTTTCCTTACATTTAGGGTGAAAGTAAATATATTTTCTTTTTATAATCCAGATTAATAATATAATTAGCGCCTTAAAGTCAAGTCTCGCTACAGTAGACAAGAAAGCTTCTCCAACAATGGCCTGACCTTTTCCAGGTGTTCTGGCGGAACCATCAGTATGGATATTTTTTCATTAAGAATAAACCTGGCATCATCGGCTATCCTGAAGCGATCTGTAAAACCAGCGAAAGCACTGTCCGATAGAAATAAGGCCAGCATATCAGATAAATTTCCAGTAAACCCTTTTTGATCCAAGTGTTCTATGGTTTGCAAAAAAAGGGTATTGATGGTCAAAACAAAGGGTGGAATTTGGGCGTACCCCTTTCCCCTGCAATGAACCTGGGACAATAAAGCCCGGCACCCAAAAGGTCGGGCATCATAGATACTGCACAGCTTATCCACAAGCATGGGGCATTGCCCCCAGGCAGGATCATTTTCTTCGTCAGGGATTTCATTGCCCTGCCGGCACAGTCTTGCAAACATATTTGTTGTCATCTTTGGAATATATCTTTTTTTTGGGGAATGCTGTTCAAGACGGGTGTTAAGCTTTTTCTTCTCCTGCGGAGTTAACGAGTTGATCAAAAAGCCTGCTTCAAGGCTTGTCATGGTAACATTACAGGTGCAGCAGGACGAACATTTTTTTTGGCATTCAACATCAATATGTTCAATTGCCTCATAAAAAAACCTATAGATCTTTTTTAAAAGATCTATATTCGGTTCAAGCCCTTTATTTTTCATTTCAAGCTCTTTATTTTTTTATCTGATTAAATTTTTTAAAAAATAAGTTTTCATATTGTACTGCACCTATCCTAATTTATTTGAACAGTCAAATTTATTGACTGTCTTTGAATATAGAAGGTCGCCATTTTTTAAATAATTTATTTTATTTTTATGATTGACATTACAATTTTATTCGATCTAAGTTACTAATTATCGAACTGGATTGTGTTTATTTCACAAAAATTAAAAAAGGATAAAATTATGAAGAAATTCATCTTTAGCAGTATCAGTATCTTATTTTTAATCTTAATAGGCAGTGTCATGGCAGGGGAGATTTCTGTAGGTTCTGTCACTCCACTTACTGGAAAACTTGCCGTATATGGCGAAGGATTTCAGCAAGCAATGCTGCTTGCTGTGGATGAAATTAATGCTGCCGGGGGTATCAAGGGTAATACCTTTAAGATAGTATTTGAAGACAATAATTCCACGTCCAAGGGATCTGTGTCCGCCATCAGAAAACTTATAACCATTGACAAACTTCCCCTTATCTTTGGCCCTGCTGCAAGCTCAAACTTCCTTGCAGTATGCCCGATTGCCCAGGAAAATAAGACCATTCTCCTGGGTGCTGAAAGTGCAGCAGCAGCCATTTCTAAATGTGGTTCCTATGTGTTCAGGGTTTTTCCCTCAGACCTTCTCCAGGGAATTGGTGTGGCTGAGCTTACCAATTTTCTGGAATACAAGGAAGTTGTGCTGACCTATGTTAACAATGACTGGGGCGTTGGACTGGCAGAAGTCTTTAAGACCGAATTTACAAAAGCCGGCGGTAAAATCATTGATGAACTTCCCCATGGAGAGGGGAAAACTGATTACCGAAGCGAAATTCTCAGAATGAAAAGTAAAAACCCAAAGGCAATTGTCAACCTGACCTATATTAAAGAGGGTGCCACCATATTAAAACAGGCCTACGAGACAGGTCTTAATGTCCAATGGCTCATGGGATCAGCTTCCAAATCACCCAAGTTGGTCGAGCTTGCCGGAAAAGCCAGCGAAGGAGTCATTGGCACCTATCCTACCTTCTCGCAGGAGACTTCCCAGTACAAGGCCTTTAAGACAGCATGGGACAAAAAATATCCTGGAAAGAAAACTCCCATATTTGGTGAATACAATTATGACATGGTAAAATTGACAGCATTGGCTCTTCAATCAGCTGCTTCCTATGGTTCTGATGATATCAAGGCCGCTTTGATGAAAGTAAGCAAGGGGTATATAGGAACAACCGGTGATAAATCTTTTGATGAAAATGGAGATGTCGGTGCATCCTATGGCAGGTGGACGATCAAAGATGGTAATATCACAGATTATAAATAAAGAGAATTGATCCTGATGACAATCTATTATGTTCAGCTGCTTACAAACGGGATTATTGCAGGATCAATTTATGCCATGTTTGCAGTGGGACTTGCCATGGTTTACGGGGTTTTCAAATTTATCAATTTTTCCCATGGGGAACTTATAACGTGGGGAGCATATCTTACTTTGATGTTCTCCTCACCTTTATTTTCCCTTCCCCTGTATTTTGCTGTAATCCCGGCCCTTGTCATTACCGTGGGAATAGGACTTGCCCAGGACTTTTTTGTTTACAGGCCTTTGCGCCAAAGCAATCCAATAGCCATCCTCATCGCTTCCATAGGGCTATCCTATCTGTTGAGGAATGTCATAAGACTTTGCTGGGGTTCAGACCTGCAGACCTTTGATCTGACCCTATCCAGAGGGCTCATTTTTTGGGGCATTTATATCACAAAGACCCAGATTCTCATGATGCTGTCAGCTTTACTTTTCTTTGGTATTTTGTATTTTCTTTTAACAAAAACCCTGCTGGGTAAGTCATTAAGGGCTGTATCAGACAATATGGAGCTTTCCTCCATCATGGGGATCAACATGAAAAAAGTTACCTGCACTATATGGGTGCTTGCATCCGTGTTTGCAGGTTCAGGAGGCATTCTTCTTGCACTTGATACCAATCTTGATCCCATGATGGGTATGAATAACCTGATAAAGGCCTTTGCCGCAGTGCTGCTGGGAGGAGCCGGCAATATATGGGGTGCACTGATTGGCGGACTTTTCATTGGAATTGCTGAAAATATAAGCGTGGCTTTTATCTCACCGGATTATAAGGATTTTATCGCCTTTGGACTGATTTTTATTCTTCTTCTTTTCAAACCCAGGGGAATCTTTGGTATTGCAGGAGGGGTGCGCTGATTATGGATTATATCTATCACATCCTTATTATCTGCCTGATCTATTCAATATTTGCTCAGTCTTTAAATCTGGAACTTGGATTTACAGGGTTATATAATTTCGGCCATATTGCTTTTTTCGGAATCGGAGCCTATGCTTCTGCCCTGTTGAGCCTGAAAGGCGTATCTATTCCTGTGGCCATAATGATGGCCATGACAATTGCAGGAATTTCAGGAGGTCTTTTTTCCATCCCCGCACTTCGTCTATCAGGAGATTATTTTGGCATTGCCACCTTTGTCTTTGCTGAAATGGTCCATCTTATTTTTTTAAATGAGCGTGACCTTACAGGGGGCCCCATGGGGCTTCCTGGTATTCCGAGACCTGACTGGATCGGTTCCGGAATTACAAGCCTTCCCCTTTTTCTGGTCTTTGCATTTTTTGCTGCCTTTGCCACCTTTCTTTTGCTCCGCAGAATAACAAACTCTCCATATGGAAGGGCCTTAAAGGTAATAAGAGAAGATGAATTTGTTGCCCAGGCCCTTGGCAAGAACACATTTATTATCAAAACCAAAACAATAATTGTCGGATCAATATTTGCCGGCCTTGCCGGTGCGTTATGGGCCCATTATATCACCTATATCAGTCCTTCGGATTTTACCCTGCAAGAGACTATTTTAGTGCTTCTTTGTGTAGTACTTGGTGGCAAGGGAACTAATTTTGGACCTGTTATTGGTGCCTTTGCAATCATCTTTTTTGGCGAATTCATACGGTTTATCCCCATCCCTTCCGGATATATAAGATTTGTGGCGCCTTTCCAGGGAATGGTCTATGGCTTTATTCTCATTGTAATGATGCTCAAACGCCCTCAGGGAATTATATCAGAAGCTAGGAGATCATCCCCGAAGAATGCTTAGATTAGAAAATATTTCAAAACGCTTTGGCGCTCTTGAGGCTGTAAATGATGTTTCATTCAGCCTGGAAAATAGGGGCATCTCAGGTCTTATAGGACCCAATGGAAGCGGCAAGACAACTTTGTTTCATCTTATTACTGGCTTTTACAAACTTGACATGGGAAATGTCTTTTTTTTAGATCAAAAAATAAGCGGGCTTGCTCCCCATGTTATCAGCCAAAAAGGGATTGTACGAACATTTCAGCAGACAAGGGTTTTACCTTTTCTTTCTACCCTGGATAATCTGATTGCTGCTGCACCCAACCAGCTCGGGGAAAATCTTCTCCCCATTTTTTTTAAACCTTTGAAAGTTGCCATACAAGAAAATGAGAATACCCAGAAAGCATTGTCAATTCTTGAAACACTTGAACTGATAAAACTAAAAAATAGCCCTGCAGGAGACTTAAGCTATGGTCAGCAAAAACTCCTTGAGATTGGAAGGGTATTAATGGCAGATCCAAAACTGATAATTCTGGACGAACCGACTGCAGGTATCAATCCAAGCCTGATACGTCATCTTGTCAAGATCCTGAAAAACTTAAGTGATCAATCCATAAAAATTTTTCTCATTGAGCATAATATGCCGCTTGTGTCCGAACTTTGTGGCGAAATATTTGTCATGGACTCAGGAAGCCTCATTTTTTCAGGCACACCAGATGAAATACAGAATAATGAAAGGGTAATTGAAGCCTATCTTGGGAGAAAAGCTTAATGCTGCTGACACTTAATAATATAACAGCAGGATATGGCAATGCCCCCGTACTCTATGATATTTCGCTTAATGTGGAAAAAGGAGAACTGGTTTGTATAATAGGCCCCAATGGTGCCGGCAAATCCACGGTTCTAAGAACAGTGGCAGGACAACTTATCCCTTCCAAAGGAACGATAACCTTTAAGGGCGATAATATTTCCAAAATGGACATTGCCCAACGGGGTAAAAAAGGACTGGTTTTCATACCTCAGGGCATGAATATTTTTCCTAACCTTACCATTATCGAAAACCTGGAGATATCAGGAACCCTGCTTGAGGACAGGCATAGCCTGAACCTTGGTATAAGCGAAGTCCTTGAAAGATACCCTGTCCTTCACAAAAAACGCAATTTTTTTGCCAGGGAATTATCCGGTGGCGAACGACAAATTCTTGCCTTAAGCCGATCAATAATTCTAAAACCCGATCTTGTACTTCTGGATGAACCATCCCTGGGTCTTGCTCCCATGATTGTCGACATGATCTTTGATCAAATTGTTGAAATCGCTGAAAATGGTTCTTCAGTGCTTTTAGTAGAGCAGAACGCAAGAAAAGGACTTTCAATAAGCCACAGAGGATATGTATTGGAACTTGGCAAAAACCGTCTTACAGGAACAGGTTCAGAACTCCTTAAAAGCGATAAAGTCAGACAACTCTACCTTGGTGGATAAGAAAATAACAGGCGATTGAAAAAAAATAGCAAGGCTACTATAAATCCCTGAACATTCTCAATCATAATTTGCCGCTCTCAATTTAAGTACATATTGTTTTTCTGCTTGACATTACAATTTTATTCGGTATAAATTATAAATTATCGAATTGAATTTTATATTTTTGATTAAATAACTAATTTAATTCTGGAGACTCCTTGGACGACATAGACAGACACATCTTAAAAGCATTGCAACTCGACGGACGAAAAAAAAACAGTGAGCTTGCCAAAGAAGTTGGACTTGCGCCATCCACAATGCTGGACCGGGTCAAAAAGCTTGAAGACAAGGGGATTCTTAAAGGATACAGGGCCGCTGTAGATCCTGAAAAAATAGGCCTCAATGCCCAGGGGTTTGCCTGCATTTCCCTTGATCGGCACCGGGTCAAGGATATTGAGATATTGGAAAAGGAAATCAATAAGCTTCCCAATGTCCGTGCCTGTTATCATATTACCGGCAGGTTTGATTATCTTCTCCATGTGGTTGCTCCGGACATAGGTGATCTTGGCAAGCTCATCAAAGAAAAGCTGGCCACCATCCCTGGCATGGGAAAAATCGAAACCTTTATTGTTTACTCAGAAGTCAAGCCTGACAAGGGATGGCCCATTGATGCAGCCTTACCCTGACAAAAACCCACAAACAATAGATAAAAAAGGAGAATAAAATGACTAAAAAAAAAGCGATTCATGATTTTTATAAAATGAAAGAAAATGGCGAAAAAGTAACCTGGCTGACATCCTATGATTTTCCCACTGCCCAGTTTGCAGAAGCCGCAGGTCTTGATATGATTCTTGTGGGCGATTCCCTTGGCATGTGTGTCTATGGATACAAGGGCACAGTTCCCGTCACCATGGACCAGTGCATTGTTCATTGTGATGCAGTCCGAAGAGGTGCTCCCAACACATTTATTGTCGGTGACATGCCTTTTATGAGTTACCAGACCTCAGATATAGATGCTGTAAAAAATGCCGGTCGTTTTCTCAAGGAAGCAGATGTGGATGCCATCAAGCTTGAAGGCGGTACCAGGGTGGCCTCAAGAATCAAGGCCATCGTGGAAGCAGGGATTGTTGTTATCGGGCATATTGGTCTCACCCCCCAGAGTTCCGGGGCTTTGGGTGGTCACAAAGCCCAGGGCAGGACAGCCAAAGATGCTGCCCTGGTTGTTGAGGATGCCCTGGCTGTTCAGGATGCCGGTGCCCAGATGCTTCTGGTGGAAGCAGTTCCCCCGGAAGTGGCTCAATATATTGCCGGAACACTTACCATCCCAGTATTCTCAATTGGTGCGGGAAAAGAGTGTGATGGACAGCTTCTGATTGTCAGCGATCTCATCGGTCAATTCCAGGCATTCACCCCGAAATTTGTTAAAAAATACTGTGACGTTGCCACCATTATCACCGAGGCCATGAAAGCCTATTGCCTCGATGTCCGTGAAGGCAAATTCCCGGAAGACCAGCATTGTTACCACATGATTGAAGGAGAAAAAGAAAAATTTCTTAAACAAATGAAAAAATAAAAGGGGAAAAACCCATGACTGACCATAGAGAAATGCTTAAAATTGACGTAAAAGATCTTGATATTGTGAACCAGCTCATCACAAACCCTGACAACAAGCAAGTAAAAGAACTTTGCAACCTTATTGAAAAATTTGGCGGTGCCAAAGTTATTAATGAAAAAGCCACACAAGCCAGAAATCCTGAAAGCCTTATGCAATGTCTTAAAGAAATGAATTCCCCCTATGTTGCCGACCTTGAATGGCTGATGGAACAAAGGGACAAAAAAGCATTTATTTCAATGAAAGACTATTGTAAAAATATTCTGGGTGAAAAAGCTGATATCCCCTCTATTGATTCATCCAATGCAGTGACCCTTGAAATCAGTGCCATGCAGTTTTTCCCCTGGCTCATTGCCCAGGCCAAACAGGCAATTGAGAAAAAACAACTCATGCCGGGCCGAATTATCCGGGTAAGAAACATGGCAGAACAGGTTGAAGATAATGGTGATATAATTGCTACAGCTCTTGCCATGCAGATAATAGGTGCAAGCTATGTTGAATCCCTTGATACCCGCGGGACTGATGGCAGCAATGTTCATCTTGGGGGTCCTGGCACAATTACCGGATATTTTGCCGGGATTGGTCAGCCCAATGACTATGCCATAAAATGGGCTGAAGAATATCTCCATTACTACACCACCTATGGCATCCAGCAGGTGTTGAATGTGAATCCCGGTACTATTCTCTTAGGATACATGATGCACAGGCTTGGTGTGGACATTGAATTTAAAATATCAGTATACGTGGGCAATGACAATCCATACTTTATCATGTGGACACTCATGACGGCCAGACTCTTTGCAAGGGAAGACGGCACCACATCCCTTGTGGGCTTTAACCTTTCCAATTCCGTAAACAATGAGACCATCCGCCAGGCAAATGTCATCAGAAAACAATTAGGCCTTGAAAAACAGGTTCGTTTTGAGCACCATATTACGGAAACCTATAAATCCATAGTTCTTCAACCCTACAATCGCAGAGATGAACTCATTGAAATTGCCAAAGAAATTCCCAATATTTCTGCAAAGCATGAGGGTGGAGAAATTGATGTAGAGGAAAAAAGAGAACACCCGTCCAACATTCTTGAATACTTTTTATTAAAACAGGAAATTCTGGATAATGATCTGATGGAATCTCTGAAAACCAATTATCTTGACAAACATCACTCCGTCAACCTGACAGCCCGGGCATTGATTAAGTCCGGCACAGCTGTTATTGCCGCAAAAAATCTACATTAATATTTAAAAAAGGATATAAAAATGATTCCGTCAAGAATGCATCAGTTTTTGCACGATAATCTTCCCCAAAGTGTCTGGAAGAACCGCCTGATAAAGGATGGCCCTTTAAGATTTCTTGAATTCGGTCCCCTGGACATTGATCGGCTTCACCGCTTAGGTATCAATGTAGACCGCCTGGGGCCAAGGCTTGTATCCTGCATGTGGAATGAGGACAGCCCGCTGGAAATCGGTGGGTTTCTTGTGGTGGACAACCTTGCCATGGGTCAGCCGTCCATGGGGGGCACAAGGATGCTGCCGGATATCACCCCGGATATTATCCATAACCTTGCAAGGGGTATGACCCTTAAAAATGCAGCAGCCGATCTTCCCTTTGGTGGTGGAAAATCCGGTATTGTAAGACCTGAAAATCTTTGTGAAGAAGACCGGTATGAAGTCATCAAAGGATTTGGACAGCTTTTAAATCGGTACAAGGAAATCTATATTCCCGGCCCGGATGTGGGAACCAATGATGCAGATATGAAAACCTTTGCCATGGAAAATGGTCTGAATAATGTTGTATCAAAACCAGCTGATATGGGCGGCAACAGGATTGATGAACTAGGCGGAGCTGCCAATGGTGTTGTTGTGGCCACAAAAGCCCTGCTGGAACATCTGCCAAAATTAAAACAATTGCCCCAGTTTAAAAACATGGTCATTCCCGAACCTTCGGAAATGGATATTCTCATCCAGGGGTTTGGAGCTGTGGGTGCACATGTAGCACGAATTTTCCATGATTATGATCCTGACAACTGCCCCATTATCAAAGGGATCAGTGATGAAAACGGCTATCTTTTAAATTCAGACGGGCTCCCATGGAAAGAGCTCTTTGACATGTGGAAAGAGTTTGGTTCCGTCACCCAAAATTATTTCCATGATCGAATCCTTCACAAGGAAAGCCCTGAATCCAACCATACAGTCTTTTCCAATTCTTCCAACAATCTTCTCACCGAATCTGCATTCTGCCTGGTTCCGGCATCCCCTGTATTTAATTACCTGGATGTGGATGCCACAACAAGCCCGTCCATGACCACAGACAGGATGGGAACCTGGCAGATCATTGTTGAAGGGGCAAACACCTATTCTCCAAACCCTGCCAGAAAGGCAGAGCGCAGAAGAATGGAACGCCATGTCTACAGGGACAAAGGTGTGCTCATTGCAACAGATTACCTGGTTAATTCAGGCGGGGTCATATATGCTGCCCATGAAAGGATTGTTCCGACACCAGATCATCTTCTCATCCCCAAAAACATTTTGGGCAACCCAACTGCCATTGGAGCCTGGCTTGAGAAAAATCAGGATGATTTTGCAGATCTTGCTGAAATCCGCAGAAAAACCGCTGTTAAAAAACTTGAAACAGTGATTCGGCGAAATATGAAAGAGCTGGTTGACGGCCTGTGCAAGGATGCCGACAGTCTGCCCTGTGAGATTGCAGAAAAAATAAGTGTTCAGCGAATCGCTTCCATGGAAAAATCAAGGACAGCCCGGGATATCATGGAAAAAGCCCCAACCATAGGCGTGGATAAAAGCGTGACTGACGCCGCCCAATTGCTGGTGGATGCACATGTGCCCATTGTCAATGTCGTGTCTGAAAAAGGCAAACTCATAGGTATTGTGACCAATTGGGACATTACCAAGGCCATGGCTTCAAAATTACCCATGGATTCACCTTTGACCAAAATCATGACCGCAGATGTAATTACAAACTATCCTGATGCCACTATCATTGACTGCATTCGAAAGCTGGAAAACCATGAAATATCTGCCATGCCCATTGTTGAAGAAGATAAAGTAGTGGGTGTTATCTCAGGAGACATCCTTGCCAAAAGAACCCTTTACAGGCTCCTGCAGACCATGACATAAATTATCACATCCCACTTTTTTACCTTTAAAAGCTATCTTGCAGGCTTTTTCTACAAGATAGCTTTTTTTATTGCCCTGTTAATTTTTATCCAGCATATTGTAATTCTCAACGTATTAACGTATTTTAATATTTTAACCAACTCTGTCAGGAGAAAACAATGACTGCCGATGTCTTTTTCATGGATTTAGAAGCCACCTCAAGGGAGAACCTTCCCGAAAAACTATCAAGGCTTGTTAAAAAAGCAGGTATTGAAAATATTTTAAAAGAAAACGATCTGACCGCAGTAAAAATCCATTTTGGCGAACAGGGCAATACTGCCTATATCCGTCCCGTATTTATACGAAAAATCATCCAGACCATTAAAAAATACAAGGCAGCCCCCTTTCTCACTGATGCCAATACCCTCTACGTTGGCACGAGATCAAATTCTGTCGCCCATATTCACACGGCCATTGAAAATGGATTTTCTTATTCCTCTATGGATAGCACACCCATTATTATTGCTGACGGACTAATGGGAAAGAGTGAAACAAAAGTAACCGTTAATCAGAAAAACTGCAGCCATGTTTATATTGGTTCTGAAGTTATCAGCGCTAATTCACTGGTTTCTGTGGCCCATTTTAAAGGTCATGAGCTTTCAGGGTTTGGCGGAACACTGAAAAACCTTGGTATGGGATGTGCCTCCAGAAGGGGAAAACTTGACATGCATTCCAATGTCAGTCCCAAAATAAAAAGGAAAACCTGTATAGGATGCTCTGAATGCGAAAAGCATTGCCCTGCCAGTGCCATTTATCTTGAAGAAAAAAAAGCCTATATTGATAAAAACAAATGTATTGGATGTGGTGAATGCATTGTCAGGTGCCCCACCCAATCTGTGAATATCAACTGGAATCAGACCATTCCTGTTTTCCTGGAAAAAATGATGGAGTACTCCCTGGGGGTCCTTAAAAATAAAGAAAAAAAAGCTTTTTTCATCAACTTTATTACAGACATTTCACCTAAATGCGATTGTCTGTCTTACAGTGAATTCCCCATTGTCAACAATGTCGGCATTCTTGCCTCCACAGATCCCGTTGCCATTGACCAGGCCAGCGCCGATCTTGTCAACCAGCAAACGGCTTTGCCCGGAACAATATTACAAACAAATCTTGCGCCGGGTGAAGATAAGTTCAGAGGCCTTTACCCTGCTGTTGACTGGGAACATCAGCTTGACTATGCTCAAAAAATAGGTCTTGGGACAAGAGAGTATAAGCTTATCAAATTAAAAACACTGACCTATAAAAAATAATTCAAGGGGCTGTTTCACCCCGATACTGAACAGGATAGGTCTTGCCTTTTATTTTAAAAAACAATTGCCCGTCTTTTTCTTCCATAAACTTTGAAATTTTCAAAAGAGCTCGATCTTTGAACTTAACCCGATGTTCAGATGTTTGAATGTAAAGGTTATCATCCCGGGAAAAGAGTTGTTTTGGGTCAAACGGCATGGTGTCATTGGTATTTAATATGAGGACAATATCTTCATTTATTTTTATATCAAAAACAAAAAGTGCTGTATCTTCATAGCGAAAGTATACTTTTTCTTTGCATTCAGGTGTTTCCTGAAGGACATAATACCCATTTTCGTCTTTTTTGATGGAAGCATTAAAATATTTTATGATTCTGGGGTGTTCAAATTTCCCGTGTTCATTATGCCATGCGCCATTTTTATCCATCCAGAAAACAGCATCTTCTTTTGATATAATGATTTCTCTTTGCTCTTGTTGCACTATCCATCCACCTTTAATCTTGTCTTGTCGGTTATTATAAAAAAAATCTGTTTAAACTTTTTATAAAAAATTATTCAGAAGTAAACGTTTTTAAGGGAAAGTGTAATGCAATTGGATCAAAATCACGATCATCATGCAGTAAAGTCAATCCTTCAATGATGCAGAATGTTGCAATTATGACATCAATGGTTTTACGGACTGTTATTCCTTTTTTTCGAAGTACCCTGTAATTTTTTGCACTTTGAAAAGCAATTTGATATCCACCCATTGATCTGAATGGAAGCACATTTAAGAGGGCCTTTGCTGTCCTGAAATCTTTATCAGATTTAAAACCTTGTAGAACTTCTGTAAAAACTAAATCCCCCATAATAATAGGGAAATTGGATAAATATGAATCAAGTAAATCTGTCTGCCATGTGGGATTGCCGTTAAAATAGTCAATCCATACGGATGAATCGACCAATATCACTGATCCAATCTCATCGCATCAAGATCTCCATCCCATTTTAATTTACCCCGTAAATTTTTTAAGTATTCCTGTTTTTTTAATTGTACCAATAATTTCAAGCCGGTTTCAACAACTGCCTTTTTCGTTTTTATTTTGGTAAGCATCATTGCTTCATTCATAAGATCGTCGTCTATAATAATATTGGTTCGCATGTTTTTCTCCTGATTTAATGTGTATGCTTTATATATACATACACATTAAATCATAGTCAAGATTAAAAAGGCTGGCTGGATATTTGCCATAAGAATCATATTTTCTAACCAATTTACGTCAACCCGTTCAGATCAATTTACCTTTCCATCGCTGGATGGGACATATTGACAGGCTCTATGTCGGGCTACACTTGTGGCGGAAAAACTCGGTTCCCTCAAACAGTTCCCGCCACTTAACG
>Ga0075120_10001495_pt1 | contig 18122 bp, 15 predicted proteins | sample AntAceMetag02UKL_FD_69792 | JGI IMG/M metagenome (GOLD analysis project Ga0075120, IMG submission 69792) | Saline lake microbial communities from Ace Lake, Antarctica - Antarctic Ace Lake Metagenome 02UKL | ecosystem: Environmental > Aquatic > Non-marine Saline and Alkaline > Saline | place... | reverse complement strand
GCTTTATTTATAATATAATCCTACCTGAGGGGCCATATGTCACTATTTCATCAAAATCATTTTCTTCGATGAAGTAAAACCACCTGATTTCAATTTATAAAGATAAATGCCGGAAGAAACTGGTTGATCTGTTTGGTCTGTTCCATCCCAAACCACTGATCCTTCGACTCCGCTCAGGATGACAGCAAAATGTTTTACGATCTGGCCTTTCAAGTTATAGATTATAAGTTCTTCTTCATCCGTTGAACCTGTAGATAGCGAAAATGAAATTGTCGTTGTCGGATTAAATGGATTCGGGTAATTCTGGTTCAGTAATGAATGTAAAATTACTACACCGTTAGCTGAAACATATTCAAATTCCTCTGTTATCAATTCAGATTCAAAACCACCTGAATAAATTACGGAGACTCCAGCTTCATGCATACCTGGACTGAGTGTTTCGGTGTATTCATACGTCGTTTCAGTTGTCGTTCCAACTTCTACTCCATCCATATAAACTTTGTATTCATCAATTCCTCGACTTACTGATGGAGGATTCCAACTCAACATTACTATTTGATCAATTAAATCCACAACCAGATCTGATGGTGGATTTAAATAAATAGTAACTCCAGCATACCTTTGATCCGATTCACCTTCGTCGTAAACTGCAGAAACTGAAAACGCATAAGTACCTGCGTTCAGTTCGATATCTGTATATTCTAAATTAACAAGATCATTTAATTCTGCGATCAAAATTCCATCTCTATATACATTGTAACCTGTAAGTTCACGAGTTCCAGTAGGAGCTTCCCAGGTTATTAATACCGAATTGTAATCTTCGATAAATGCTTCCACATTTACTGGAGGTTCCAAAGGCTGAACTTGACCAGCTTCAATTCGCACATTATCCAAATCGAAATAAGAGAATGATGTGGATACCAACTGCCAGGCAAGATAACCGGTTCCTGTCTGATCAGATATATCATATGAATATTCTTCCAATGCTGTACCAGGTGAAAATTCTTCAAAAAGAATAAATGTAGAAGGATCTGTGGGGTCTGTTACAAGTCCAAAACTAGCTAGAGGATTTCCAGATTGATTTCCAGCTTCGAAGAACAAGGTTTCACCAGGACCAAGATCAATCTCTGGTGATACTATCATCAAGGGATCAGTTGTACTTTGCCGGAATAAAATAACATGACCGTCAAACCAATAGAGAAAATCCGGAAAAGTTGCATGGACTGTCCAGTCTGCAGGTATTTCAACACCAAAATCTTCATAAAAATAATCTCCGGGAATTTCTAAGATAATATCAACTGTCACATTTTGGTCGATGATTTCCACAATTCCGGAATTTGGAAATAAACCTGGTTTGAAAACATCATAATTATAAGTACCTGGGAAAACTCCTGCATATACAATCTGCCCATTGATATCAGAGAATTTTGTACCATATTCCTCCAGAAAAAGTTCTGCATCTTCAACCAGATTACCATCAGCATCAGCAACATTAAAAGTTATTTCATAATCATCAAAAGTCCCTGTTACTTCTACCATTTCAGATTGGATCAACTGATGATCTGTATCATCCTGAATAAAAACTACAACAACAAGATCATTGGGTTGTTCCATAAAAGTTGTGCTCATATCAAAAGTATCGACTAAATCTAATTGACTTCCAATAGTAAAAGCATCAAGGCTAAAACCATAACCATCCGGATTCAAAGCCATCAACACATTATGAAAATCTGTTTCAGAATTCGAACCTACATTCCCTACCGTAATTTTTTCTAAAACTGCTGCATAGAACTTCAAGCCGACAGCATAGGCTTGTTCTGCATCAATTGTTGTTTCCACTGTAACCAGGTTGTTATCATCTATACTGGCAACAACAGATATACTCAAACCTGTTTCTTCTGTTAGAAAAGCATCAAAATGTTCTTGAGTGAAACTCCAAACATCATCATTTGCCCCATTACTTATAAGTTGCGGAACCCCAGAAACACCATAATAACTTGTTCTGACACCAGTCTCCGGTATATAATAAGGATCTCCTGAACCGGGCCAATCAACCTGGTATTTGATAAGGCTGTATTCTCCGGGATTTTCACCCAGAACTTCATCTAAAATTGGATTTGAGTTTGCACAAGGTGGGCAGGTGGAACTGGTAAAAATCTCGAATAATGGCTTTTTGGGAACAGCCAATATAGATGTGGATACCAGCATTAAAACTGTTAACAAAATAATACTTTTTTTCATTTGAACTCTCCTTTTTTAATTATTCCTTTAATTTTCAATTGGGTATGATTTGATGAATTCTTCCAGAGGAACTGCCAAATCCCAATAAAATTCAAAAAGTTCTATCATCGCCAATGTGAGATAGTTATAAGAAACAGACATCATACTATAATTTTTTTTTGATGTTCTTTCTCTATTCAATGTGAACAGGGCATGATTCCCATCATAAATCGCAAGTTTTAAAGGAAGTTTCATTGAAACTCTAACATCATAGTCTGCTCCTGTTTTTCGTATTTTAAATATCGAATTAGCATATTCTTTATAACGGATTTCATTATATTCGTAAATTTGTTTCATTTTCAGGTTTTTTTTAATCTGGTCGTTCCTGCGATCATCAAAATCTTTCTGGCTGTTATCCATTATAATTGGTTCTTTTACAAAGACTCTTAATACACTTTGGCATTCGAATTGAAGCTGTTTTATTCTTTCTTTGATGGCAGATTGGCTGGTAAGAATCTGAACGTGTTCTGCCGGAGAATCATTTTCATTTGTACTATCAAAAACGTTTTGAAGGCTTTTAGAAGTTTCTAAGAGAGACATTTCTTTCAGCAGCATTTCTTTCTTCATCTCATTTATAGTATTATCGATAGCAACTTCCGGTGCGACAGCTTTATAACTTTTCGTTGCACCGGGAAGGATTTTACAGAATCCTTTTATTATGAGATTATCCAGAACATCATAGATACGTCCACGGGAAACAGAAGCGCTTTTTGCCAAATTTGTAGCACCAATTTTATCGGTCTTGATAAGTTGCAGATAAACTTTAACTTCGTATTCTGTAAGTCCGATTGAAGTAAGTTGTTCTTGTATGTCTTTTGTACTAAATTTTTCCATTATCACCTCTCGGGTGCAACAGAATAAAAGTAATGCAATAGTGTCAATATTTTATTGTACTTCAGAGGTGTTGCAATTTAGAAGTATCTTATTCTATAAATAAACTTATAATGTAAGATAAAAATTTAGACAGCTAAAGATCGAATCTGTACATCATAATTTAGATGATTTGATACTCGAAGCCAGAAGCCATCTTGAAGATAAAAAATTTGATAAAATGACGAAAAAACTTGATGACAGAGATATTGAGATCAGCTGTAATCAGCACCTTATCGAATTACATACTGCTCAAAACGATTATGAAAAAGCATATCAATATCAAAATATTCTTAAAGGATTAAAAGCAAAAATACACAAACAAAGATTAGAATCAAAGGTCTCGGAATTGCATTCACAATTTGAAATTGGATTGAAAGAACAGAGAAAGAAAAAAGACCAATTGGAAAAAGAAAAGCTGGAAGCAGAAAAGCGTTTTGTACATCTGCAAAGGGTTTACAGCAATATTTTAGAAATTGGCAGTTTGGGCATATTCTCTGAAACAATGCGTAAGATCATTCAAACCGCAGACACTATCCATTTAGATCGAAACATTCCAACCCTGATAGAGGGAGAAACAGGCACAGGAAAAGAGATCATTGCGCGGATTATTCATTATGGGAAAGAGAAAAATCCTGCGCCTTTCATCGCTGTTAATTGCTCTGCAATTTCACCTTCCTTATTTGAAAGCGAATTGTTTGGTTATGAAAAAGGTTCGTTTAGCGGCGCTAAAAGAAGCGGACAAGCCGGAAAGCTGGAACTAGCTCAAGGTGGTTCCATTTTTTTTGATGAAATTGGTGAACTCCCATTGGAAATGCAGTCTAAATTGTTACGTGCAATTCAGCAGAAAGAGATATATCGCATTGGTGGTCAGAATCCGATTAAGTTGGATATACGCTTCATCTTTTCCACGAATCGCAAATTGGCTGAAGAGACAAAACAGGGAAAATTTAGACTTGACATTTTTCACAGATTGAATGCGGGTTATATTTTCATTCCACCCATCATCGCTAAAGATGAAGTTAATCCCTCATAAAGATATCCTGTTTGGGCACAGAAATTTCCTGCAAAAGGTTGATAACTTGTTACAAGCCAATCCTCATCTCCATCTATTTGCCAATCTAAGGAAGAGAAATCACCTGTTTCGAAATCCTCCGAATGTTGAGAATGCAAAAGAAAATACTAAAAATAATAAAAAAAAAATAATTGTTTTTTCATAAGATCTCCAATGTTTTATCGGAGAAAAGATTAATTGATTTGATAAAAATTTGCAAAGTAGAAAAAATCAGAAAACATATTCAATCTAATTCATTTACGATTCGCAAAGAAGTGTGAACTGGAAATGGAAAAGAAAATATTTCTTTAATCTTTCTCAGAAAGATCGATATTTCTGCTTCTGAAACCATAACCCATTACATCCGAAACATCAGTCAACAGGACAAAAGCTGAAGGATCAATGTCCTTAACAATATCACGGAGAATAGCAACCTGTCTTCTGTTCATAGCACAGAAAAGCATATTAAACTCTTTACCTGTATAGCCGCCTTCTGATTTAATAAAGGTAACTCCGCGCCGAATTTTATCATAGATTTTTTCTTTGATGTCATCTGTTTTTTCTGAAATCACATAAACACCTTTCACATAGGGAAGACCTTCACTTGCCAGATCAGTTATTTTGGTTGTGATGAATAAGTTCACATATCCCAAAATAATGAGTTTGAGGTCTTTGAATACAATTCCGATTGTCATGATGATTAATGATTCAACAAACCAGTAACCCATTCCAATCGAGATACCGGTTTTTTGTTTAAGAAAAGCCACAGGAATATCTGTTCCTCCGGTTGAGCCTCTGAAGCGGAAAATAATTCCCAGACCAAGACCGAGAAGTACGGAACCTGCAATAGCAGATAAATAGATATCTTCAGGACCAAGCATTGCGTAAAATATTTTTCCGTTTAATTGGAAAGTATAAGGAGCAAGATCCTTTATGAATCCAAGTTTATAGAGAGAGGTGAAACTAAGAAGGTCAGCAAAAAATGAAGTACACAACATACCGAAAATCGAACGGACTCCAAATCTTTTTCCCATAAAAATAAAACTGAGAATGAAAAGCGGAATATTGAACAAAATCATCGAAATTCCGATGGGAACATTAAAAATATGAAACAGGATCTGACTGAGACCACCAATTCCACCGGGAGCGATCTTATACGGAACTAAAAACCAGGAATAAGCGATAGCGAAAATTATCGAACCAAAGATTATCCCTGCATGTTGTACGATATTTCTTTTTAATTTATTCATTTCTCACCTCAGAGGGACGCAATTAAAATCCGCTATTTTTAAGTCAATCAAAATGATGAATCGAAAAATGAATGGAATAATGACTGATTCAATTGGAATTTAGCTTTCAAAAAACTTGACTTCAAAGTTCATTAAAAAATTCTAAATTTAGCTTAATTTTTTATTTCTTGGAGGACATGTTGTTTAAAGTTGAATTGAAAATAAACGGAGAGCATTATAAAACTCTGGCATTGGCTAAACCCTTATCAATAAAGAAAATTATTGAAGATATTGATCTTGAAAGCTGTCAGATTATGACTTGTAAAATTGATTATGAATATGCAAAACTTAATGATATAATTTCTGATGATGTAAGATTGGATTGTATTTGCACAAATTCTTCTGAAGGATATCTGATTTACCAAAACACTCTGATATTTGTGATGGTAAAAGCTTTTTACAACCTTTTCACACAGAATTTAAAATTTGTTATAGAGCATTCTATTGGTGTCGGGGTTTTTGGAGAAGTTTTCGAAGGTTACATTATTACTGCTGAGGATGTGAAAAAACTTAAAACTGAAATGCAAAAAATTATCAAATTAAAACTTCCAATAGAAAAACTGACAGTTTCTCCGATAGAAGCCGAAAAAATATTTAATAAATTAAATCGTGATGATGTAATAAAAAACCTGAAATTTGAGAATATCGATATTTATAAATGTGAGGATTATTACGATTACTTTTTGAGTGAATTAGCTGATAATACCGGAATTTTAAAGAACTTTGACATTGTTTTTCACGCTCCGGGAATAATCTTAAGATTTCCTGAAAGGGAGTCATTGGAAATTAATGGAAATTTTAGTTTTCCCAGAAAGCTTTTTTCTGCTCATCAAGAGCATGATAAATGGCTGAATATTTTGCAGGTTCATAATGTGAATTCTCTGAATCGAGCTGGAAATGATTATAAATTAACAGAGCTAATCCAGATCGAAGAAGCTTTGCACGAGAAGAAGATCGTAGATTTTGCCAATCAAATCTCACATAATAATGATGTGAAGATAATTTTGATTGCCGGTCCTACTTCATCGGGAAAAACATCTTTTGCCAAAAGGCTTTCAATTCAATTAAGAGTTAATGGAATTTTCCCGGAATTAATTGAGATGGATCATTATTTTCTTCCTCGTCATTTATCGCCCCAGAAAGAAAATGGTGAATATGATTTTGAAGCTTTAAATGCAATTGATTTAGATTTATTAAATGCAGATTTGCAATCTGTTTTAAAAGGTAAGGAAGTCCGGATTCCCAAATTTAATTTTATCACGGGAAAGAGCGAAAAAAGTTATCAAAAAATTAAACTCGATAAAAATGAAATTCTTATTTTTGAAGGAATTCATGGATTGAATGATAATCTTACTTTTTCAGTTCCCTTCAATCAAAAGATCAAAATTTATGTTAGTGCTTTGAATAATCTCAATATCGATGCACACAATCGAATTCCAACCACAGATTCCAGGAAGTTCAGAAGAATTATCCGCGATTATAATTTTAGAGGATATTCAGCAGAACAGACATTGGAAAGGTGGGATTCGATTCGAGCAGGTGAGGGTGAGAATATTTATCCATTTCAGGAAAATGCAGATATGATGTTCAACAGTACTCTCACTTATGAACTGGGAGTTCTGAAAAAATATATTGTTCCGCTTCTACAAGATATTTCTAAATATTCTTCTGTTTACCTGGAAGCAAAAAGACTTCTGAAAATGTTATCTCATTTCTCCAATATTCCAGATGATCTGGTTCCATCAAATTCGATATTAAGGGAGTTTATCGGAGGTAGTATTTTTAAATATTAATTCACGTTTTCCAGTTATTTCCGCCAAATGCCGGACAAGTTTTTAAATATTTTCTAACTCACCCTCGGTCCCTCTCTTTATCACAAGAGAGGGATGACGTAATGTAATTTTTTTCTTCTATTTCTTCCTGCTTTTCTTATGTTATTTCTCTTTTTTTCAAGAGAAGGACACGCCTACGCAAGCTTCAGCGGTGCAGGCAGCAGGATGAGTTTTGTCCTTATTCCAACGCAGGAGCATTGAAACGAGAGGTGTGACGCAGGAGCATTGGAACGAGGTAAACAAGAATAGTAAATATTAATTCACAAAAACCCAGTTCACACCGAAATTATAATGCCTTGCCGGAATTTTTTTCCCAAACATTTTCTTTGAATTCAGAAGATTAATTGCATCGACTTTAATTTCAAATCTATCGGTAATTTTGAATGCCAAATATCCATCAAGATTTGTGTTATCTTTCACAGGAATATCAAATTCATTTTGAAATTCTGAGCTATAGAAATGGCTAAAACCAAATTTGATAGCATTATTATATTTCAAATTATAAACTAAATCCAGGAATGTTTTGTTTTGCAATTCTGAATAGTTTTGCAGGTTTTCATCAGACTCTTGATATAAAGTCCATTTTTTTAGGTTAACCATAAAATCATTAAATCTAAACTTAAAAGAAACAGCAGATTCAGCATATATTTTTCTGATTTTTCCAATTCTCTGTTCACCAATAAGCAAATTGCAATCGACAAATGAAGGTGAAATATTCAAACCAATCCCTTTTTTCTCTAAGAACTTCTCATTCTTTATTTTGGAATACTTTCCTATTAGACTAAAGAATTGGTATATGTTTCTATCAATTTCAGAGGAAAAAAGGAAATTATCATCATCTTGATAAATAATAGTGTTTCCAATATTTATTGATGAAATATAGGAATTATTATTCAAACTAAAAATAGGAAAACTTTCATCATTCGGTTCTGATTGAATAAAATATTCGATTGAACCATGGATTTTATGTTGCTGAAAAACAAGAGTTTTATTCAGAAGAAAATGAGTCTGTTTTCTTTCCACTTTATTTACTTTATAATTTTCTAATTGAATACCTACATTAAGAATTTCATTTTCCCATAAAAAAGCATTATCAAAGCTTTTTTCTAAAATTTTGGAAGAGAGTGTAGAATTTTCCAATAATTTATCACTCGGAATTTCCTGATCAATAGTAGTATGATAATAATGAAATCTACCGAATTCGTGGTCATAAAAAAGATGCAAATTAAAATTTGATGATGTTTCATAAACCGAACACCAGTAGCCATCCTGACCGAAGTAATCTGTTTTGGCATTCAAATTCCTGATATTGAAAACATTCCCTTTTAGAAAGCTGACAAAAGCATGATTCATATCCAGATCTCCCAAACCTAAAATCGCTTCAGTCATGGCGACCGGTAAATCATAATTCTCTTGATAAAAAGAAACCTGTTTCAATGAAAAATCAGTTTGGAAGAGTGGAGCATAATTCTGCAGTAAATGAGTTTTTGATGTATTGAAAGGTAAAATCAAAAATCCATTTTTCCTCAGCCAGATATCCGGTTCAGATAAAGATTTTAAATGGAAATTTTCATTATAAATGAAATAGGGGAGAGGTTCATATTTCTCGATTTCTTTTCGTTTTGATATTAGGGAATCTACCTGTTCTTTCAATCTCTGAATATCAATATAAAAAGAATCAACAGGTTCTTCTTCGATGAGTTCTTCAACAAAAGTCGAATCTATCTCTGCAAAGCTCGAATCAATAATTGTGATTATTTCCAGAGAATCAGCTTGGGTGGAATCAGTTATTGTAGTGATTTCAAGCGAATCAGCCTGGATGGGATCTGAATTATTTTCTGGGCAGATTGGACTAATTATCACTAATGAAAAAAATAAAATAAACCAAAAGTTTTTTCTGGAACTATTAGATTTGCTTTTCACATCCAACCCTTTTCCTTATACCATTCATAGTTTTTTTTCAGATTTGTTAGCAAATCTGAGGAAGCAGTAAAATTTAGCAATTCTTTTACTTTTTTATTACTTACCAGCCAATTATGTTGTTTCATTTCTTTCACTTTTTCCCTATTAAATAAAGGAATATTTTGTCGGTGAAATGCACAGAATTCTGAAATAACAGCCACAGGAAAAAGTAAGGTTTCAGGAATCCTGAATCGAATAGAAGATGTGTTCAAGGCTTTTTCCAAATTTGAGATAATGTCATTCCAGGTGTAAACATTTCCATCAGAAGCAAAGAAAATCTGGTTATAAGCTTTTTGATTTTCCATAGTTTTAATGATAATTTCTGTTAAATCATCAACAGGAATAAGGTTCAGGAATTTCTTGGAATATCCGATAAGAAACGAAATATGTTTTTTAACCATTTTAAAAATTTGAAGGAAATCCTTTTCTCCAGGTCCAAAAACAGCCACAGGACGAATGATAGTCCATGGTTTTTCTGCTTTCTTTTTAATTATATTTTCCGCTAAGAATTTACTTTTCCCATACATCGAAATTGGTGTGCAAAGATCAGATTCAGTTTTTGGATTTTCATTTATTGCCGGTCCTGCTGCTGCTTGACTGCTGATAAAAATGAATTGTTTGAGAGATTTTGAAGTATTATAGAAATTGATTAATTTTTCAGTAAGTTCGATATTTATCTTCTTAAATTGCTGCCACTTTTTTGCCCGGGTCAAAGCGGCTACATGAATTATGATTTCCTGATTCTGAAGAAGATTTGAAATTTCTTTCTCGTTAGAGTAATCCACATAAACAATTTGGCTGTTATCCGGGAGGAGTTCAATATTGGAGCCATCACGAACAAAGCAGGTTACATCATATTTTTGTTGGATTAATTTTTTCGCTAAAAAACTACCGATAAAACCATTCGAACCTGTAATTACGATTTTTTTCATATAGGTAAAATTTAGAATATAATTTAAAAGTCAAATGTTTTGTTTTAGTTGTATTGGAGAAAACCTTACGAATGGTTTCTCAGAGAGAGGTTCTTCCACATTAACCTTCGAAATGGTTGGATCGATTGAATCAGTTGAACTGGTTAAATTTGTTGAACTGGTTAAATTTGTTGAACTGGTTGAATTGGTTGAACTGGTTGAATTGGTTGAATCAGTTGAACTGGTTTACTGGTATAAAAAAGAAAATTAAATTCGTGTTAATTCGCCTGCCCCGTAAGGAGGAACGACTGTATCGGGGTGTAATTTGTGGACAAATAAAAACGGAGTTTCTCGATTATTGTCTAAACCTGAAAACCCTGAAAAAGTCTCTTTCAACTCTTCTCTAATTTGAAATTTGTTTTTTGTAATTTATTATTTGGTATTTGGTATTTATTTGTTATCGGGGTTGGGATGAAACTAAAATCTAAATGAAACCTTGAAAGTGCTAAGCACGAAGAAGTTTATAGTAAGAAGCCTTTTCAAGGATGGTTTTTCGTTTTCGAGAAACATTCCGATTGAATGAACAAAAAGTAATTATATACTTTGAGCTTTCTTAATGGTTTTGTAAGTGAAAACAGGAGCATGATCTCCCATAATCACATTTTTGGAGATCAAACATTCTGTAATATTTTCCTGTTCAGGAAGGTCATACATGATGTCGATCATGAATTTTTCCATAATAGCACGTAATCCGCGTGCTCCGGTTTTGTGTAATAAAGCAATTTTTGCAATTTCCCGAAGTGCATCTTCACGGAAATTAAGGTGCACACCTTCCAATTCAAAAAGTTTTTTATACTGATTGCAGATAGCATTTTTGGGTTTTGTAAGAATTTCCATTAAGGCATCTTCATCCAGTTCATGCAAAGAACTGGTAATTGGAATTCTACCTACTAACTCGGGAATTAAGCCATATTTCACAAAATCTTCAGGAATAGATTTATCAAATAAATCCGGAGTTATTTCGCTTTTAGAAACAATATCTGCATCAAAACCAATAGTTTTTTTATTCAGCCTGTTTTGAATGATTTTTTCCAATCCAAAAAAAGCACCACCGGAAATGAATAAAATATTTTTTGTGTTAATTTCAATGAAATCCTGATGCGGATGTTTTCTTCCACCTTTGGGTGGGACATTAACTTTTGCACCTTCCAATATTTTCAGAAGTGCCTGCTGAACTCCTTCACCGGAAACATCCCGCGTGATTGAAGGTGTTTCAGATTTTCGAGCAATTTTATCCAATTCATCGATGTAGATAATACCTTTCTCAGCTTTTTCTACATCATAATTTGCATTCTGTAATAATCTTACCAGGATATTTTCTACGTCTTCACCAACATATCCAGCTTCAGTTAAAGTGGTTGCATCAGCAATTGCAAAAGGAACTTTAAGCAGTTTTGACAAAGTTTGTGCAATCAGAGTTTTACCGGAACCAGTTGGTCCGATCATCAAAATATTGCTTTTTTCAATTTCAATTTCATCATTTTTCTTTTGCTTGAAAATTCGTTTATAATGATTGTAAACAGCTACGGAAATAATCTTTTTTGCAGATTTCTGCCCAATTACATATTGATTGAGGAATCCGTGAATTTCGCGGGGTTTGGGAAGCACAAAATTATCCAGTTCTTCCTGCTGATGGTCAGATTCCACAATAGTGGAGCACATTTCAATGCATTCATCGCAGATGTTTCCGTTTATTCCTTTTATAAGATAATGAGTTTCAGTTTCGGAACGTCCGCAAAAAGAGCAGCGATGCAATTTATCATTTGCCACTTTTTTCTCCTTGTTTTCTGGAAGCAATCACTTCATCGATAATTCCATAATCTTTGGATTCTTCAGCACTCATAAAAAAATTCCTGTCTGAATCTTTCATTATTTTTTTCAGAGGTTGTTTTGTATGTTTTTGCAGGATTTGATTTAATCTTTCTTTATGATGTAGAATTTCTTTTGTTTGAATCTCAATATCAGATGCTTGACCTTGAATTCCTCCTAATGGTTGATGAATCATTATTCGTGCATTGGGAAGAGCAAAACGTTTTTCCGGAACTCCTGCTGATAATAATAATGCTCCCATACTTGCTGCCTGTCCTATACAAATTGTGCTGACATCCGGACGGATATACTGCATTGTATCATAAATTGCCAAACCGGCAGTTATGGAACCACCGGGACTATTAATGTACATATAAATATCTTTATCGGGATCTTCTGCTTCCAGATGAAGAAATTGAGCGATTACTACATTAGCAACATTATCATCTATGGGAGAGCCTAAAAAAATAATCCTATCTTTAAGCAGGCGAGAATAAATATCATATGCTCTTTCCACTTTTCCATTTTGCTCTACAACTATTGGTACGTAAGGCATAAAACTCCTCTTTTTTTATACTGATTTTTTTTTGACGCTGATTTTCGCTGATTCATTATGATTTAATATGATTTGAATCATCAATTTTTCTACTATATTTTTTTCAGCTTCTTAGATAATCATATTTTATCTGCGTCTAACTTTTCTCTCTAAAGAAAGACTAATTTCATTAGAAATTAAATCAAGTTTTTTCTTCATCTTTTTTTGGATAAGGAACAAATTTCGAACTTTTTTCAATAAGCTCGAACAATTTTTTTTCTTCAGCAGCATATTTAAAATCTTCACTTTCGATTTGTTTTTTATAAAGTTCCTTATATTTTTCGATTTCCATTTTCAGATTTTCTGCTGCTTCTTTGATGATCTTTTCTTTATCAGCATCTGTAATTTCAATTTTTTCTATTTTCTTGATTTCATTAAGAATGTAATGCGATTTCATTTGATGTTCTGCAATTTTCTCATAAATGGGAATTACTTTGTCGATGTCCATTTTATAAGATTCAGCATAATCTTTTGCCATTGATTCTGCGTAATTTCGGATCATTGATGGAGGAATTTCCAAAGGATTTTCTTCAACCAATTTATCGATAATTGCATTTCGAAGCATTTCAGTATTCTCTTTTTTGATCTTCTTCTTTATTTCTTCTGTAATTTTTGTGCGCAAATCTTCAACTGAATCATATTCAATATCTTTGGCAAATTCATCGTTCAATTCCGGCAATATTTTTCTTTTGATGGATAACACTTTGATGAGAAATTTTCTATCTTTAATATTTTCTGTTATATCTTTATCTTTAGTTTTCTGGGATTTGGTGAAAAGCTTGGTTTTGATTTCATCACCGACTTTGATGTTTGTAAGATTTTTATTAAAAGTATCCGAATAAACATTTTCTCCCAAAACAAATGTTCTTTTGATATCTTTTGTGATGTTTCCATTCTCATCCAGGAAGTTAATTTCAGCTTCGATAATATCACTTTTTTTGGAGGGAGAATCTGCATCGATGACTGTAGCCATCTGGTTTCTGAAATCCTCGATTGTATCATCGATCATCTTAGGTTTGAATTTAGTTTTCTCAAAAGGGATTTCCAGGTTTTTATATTTTTTTATTGTGATTTCAGGCATCACTTCATATTTGAAGATAGCAACTAAATCTTGTCCTTTTTCCCATTCGATTTTTGTTGCTTCTCCCTGATTAACCGGATTTATTTTTAGTTCATCGAGAGCTGCTTTATAATAATCACCGAGTTTTTTATTGTAAAATTCATCTTTTGCATGCTCCTGATAATTTCGCTCAATCATTGCCAGAGGTGCTTTCCCTTTTCTGAAACCGGGAATAACAACATAATTTCTAAATTGATTCAGCACTTTTTTGTAATCTGATAATGCTTGTTCAGCTTCAATTGTAATTGTCAATTCTTTAACACTTTGAGTAATATCTTTTATTTCTGTTTTCACTTATTCCTCATTAATTTTGATATTTTTGTGGTGCGAAAGAGGGGATTTGAACCCCTACGAGATCAGCTCTCACTGGATTCTAAGTCCAGCGCGTCTACCAAATTCCGCCACTTTCGCTAAAAAATTATTTATCTAATTTTTGCTTGGCTAAATTCAAAAGCAACTGAGCATCCTGAGATTCGCTATCCAGGTTCTGCCATTTAGCAGCATAAATCAGAAGATCTTCAAACTTCTGAGAATTGCTCAGATAGAAACAAAGGTCAGAAAGAATATCTGTTCTTTCAGGTTCGAGTTCATTTGCTCTTTTTAAATATGAAATCGCTTCATCGACTAAATTCATTTGAGCAGCATAACCATAAGCACTAAGTATCGCATCGATGTTGTCCGGTTCTATTTCCAATACTTTTTTATATGATTCATAAGCTTGTTCAGGATTATTCAGTCTTGCATAAGTAACTGCCAGGTTGTAAAAGTTATCAAGATTTGAGGGATTTATCTCAGAAGCATTAGTATACCACTCGACCGCTTTTTCAAAATCTTCCAATCCAAAATATGTGTTTGCAATCTGAGTTCGAACCATATCATCTTCAGGTTCAAGTTCAGTAGTTTTTATCATGAATTCCAAAGTTTTTTCAGTATCACCTTTCTTATTGTAAGCGTAAGCAAGCATTTTGATGGTTTTGGAACTATCCGGAGCTATTTCATTTAAAGCTAAAAATTCTTCTAGAGCGCCATCATAATCTTCATTTTTAAATTTTTCTTGAGCCTGATGAAAAATATTTATCCAGCAGCTTGCTTTAAATTTTGAAATTTGTTCTAATTTGTCTTCTAATTTTTCTTTTTTAATATGCTTCTTATAAAATTTCTTTGCTGCCTTTTCATCTGTTTTTAAGAGTTCCTGATGTTCAGCAAAAATAGCATTTATTTCAATTATTGCTTTACTATAATATGAATCTGCTTCAAAATAATCGTTGTTAACATCATAGTAAATGCTTGCTATATTTTCCAGAGAGATTATATGATGTGGATTTTCTAAAAGCACTGCTTTAAATAAAGGAAGCGCTTTTTCATACCTGCCGCCACTCAAATGCATATTTGCAGAACGCAGGTTTTTATTGCCGTCTGCTGATAGTTTCTGAGACTCGGCTAATAGCGAAACTGTAATGAATAGTATGACTACAATCATTATTAACGATTTGAAAAACAAAAAATTAAATCTTTTCATTATTTCCTCCGATTTTTTATTACAAAATTTTGCTGCAAATTTTCGTGAGTTGTTTATAAGTCAAGAATTTTTTAAGACTTAGATGTATGTTTTGGAGAACTTTCCTAAAATTCATGCAAATTGTCATTCCCGCAAAAGCGGGAATCTAAAGATATGTTTCAGAAAGTATAAATCTCCTCGTCAATAAAAGCCGCAACTATATGCAGCTTTGCGTACATCCTCAGTTTTGGAAACTTATTTGAAATTAGTATCCAAGCTGGGGTTTGGATACCAGAATTCACTATTGAGAGAAGCAGAAGCTTCCAGATATAGTGCCTTCCGAACTGAAAAGTTCGGAAGGAGAGAAATAAAAATTACTCGCTTTTCTTTTTCCAGATTCCGGCCCAGGCAACAGTTCTTGGTTTACAGGAGTCATTCAAAACAGTGATCATTAATTCATCCTCTTTTATTTCAAATTTGTAAATTCCAGGTTCCGGGCAATCCGAATCGATAAAAGCAATCTGATTTTCATCAAATAGATTTTCACCGCTTGTATTGGTGTGATTAGTTCCTTCATCCAACACAATAAAATCGAAAGTTTTATCTTCATTAAAATCCACTTGAGCATTAAAAGTTACATCTTCAGCTTCAACTGCTCTCAGCCAGCTTCCAATAATTTCATCTTCCGGTTTTGGGGTGATATCCTGCACGATGGCAAATAAACGAGAAGGTTTTCCTTCAGCATCATAAATGAGCCAGGCTTGATGGCAGGTGGGGAAGATGGTGCCATCTTTGCGGATATATTCCTTTTTGTACACACCGGAATAGCCTTGTTCAAGAACTTTCTCGAAAAGTTCCTGTTCCATTTCATGCCATTTTTGGGGCGTTAATTCCTGAAAAGTAATTTCTCGAATTTCATCTAATCTGTAACCTAACATATCAAGATAAGCCTGATTTGCATCGAGCGTTTTGCCGTCGAGTGTGTTAAGCACAATACCACTGTAGCATGCTTGATCAAGGGAATTCAGCAAGGTGTCGATGCGCTCATTATTCCTTTCTTTTTGTTGAATGCATGAAATCAGTAAAATAAAAATCAAACCAAATCCCAGAAGTTTTAATACAGTTTTCATCTCTCCTCCAATTTTTTATTTTATTTCCAATAAAATTTTGAATATAACACCATTAAAATCAAGAATAATATATCTTCTCAAAACTAAACATATTACAAATATTCAACAATGAATAACACTTTTATAAATCTTTTACTTTTTTTGAGACATTGACAAGCCATTTTACATTTCTCATATCTTTTAATTTTGCTAACCACTGTGTTTTATTAATTGGGATTTTAATATTTCTATTTATATCAAATCTAACTTTTGAAAATCGATAGAGGATTCCCCCGATTACAACATCTAAGAATTCTTTCTCTTCATATGGGCTTATAACTAATCCTTTTGAGCTTTCACCATTTAAATGTAACAAGAAAGTATCAATAGGAAAATCATCAGGTTCAATAGGATTATCATGAAGAATTGCATTTCGAAGGATTTCTTGATTTTCTGAAGATAAATCAATATGAAAATTTGGTATAGAAGTAATAGAAAGTCTCCATAAAATTGAGAGTAATATTAGTCTAACCGATTTATATTTAAAATCTGGAATTGAAACAATGTTTTCCCTAATTCGAATAATTTCAGGAATTCCTCGTCTAACTAAATTTGCATAGTATGTCTCATATTTATGTAGTCTATCTTCACAGCATTTGCAAAGTAATTTTTCTTTTGGTCCATCTTGTGGTGGGACTTTAACAGTTTTAGAATCAGTCATAAAGCAAAACTTGTTATTATATTCTTTGTCACGAGTTAATTTGATTAATAATTTCGGGTAAATATGAGAATTTTTCAATTCTCTTTTATTTTTGCATAAACAGCAGATTCTTTTCTCCAATATTTTTTCCTATTAAAATAACAAATACAATTACTAATTGGGTAATGCAGAAAAGGATTTATTATATTTTAGCACTGACAAGCGATTGAGTAATTCCTTTTCTTCGTTTCATTATGACTGAATAAACTCCAAATTTTTATAAAAATGAAGATAATGTATGGGTCCCCGAACCAGTTCGGGGATATCTACTTTAGATTCATAGAAAAGTTCATGGATACTCCTGATTTGGTAGTGTATGCGAACTTTATTTTATTTTCATTATGGAAAGCGATCCTCTTTTTAATCAAACAATCCTAAATCTAATCACTCCAATTCCTCAAACGGCATGATTGCCTGGAGCGGATCGTACTGTATATTCCTATAAAATTGAATTGCTTTCCGGGTTCCAAGTTCTTTATGGATATCCGGTGTGAAAATATTGGCATACATTTCAATATTAAAAATATCTTTTAATAGCATCTCTTCCAAAGTCTTTTTCCTGGGAAAATAAACCCGGACAAAAGATTTAATTCCAGCTAATTCTGCAGCTTTTTGGATGGCATTGCTCATAAAACCAACATCATCGATTAAGTTATTTTCCAGAGCGTCATTGCAACTCCACAATCTTCCCTGAGCTATCTCTTCCACTTGCTCCAGGCTCATATCCCTGCCAAAGGCAACTCTTGCTTTAAATTCATCATAAGTTTCCTGTACACCTTGCCTGAAAGATTCGATAACTTGCGGATCGATTTCAGTGAAAGGATCTAAAATATTTGCATATTTACCTTTTTTAATCACATTGGAATGAATACCGATTTTATCACCGAGTTTCTTGAAGTTAGGAATTGTGCCAACCACACCAATCGAACCTGTAATCACAAAAGGGTCTGCAAAAATATAGCTTGAATTACTG
>Ga0075120_10001493_pt1 | contig 18129 bp, 17 predicted proteins | sample AntAceMetag02UKL_FD_69792 | JGI IMG/M metagenome (GOLD analysis project Ga0075120, IMG submission 69792) | Saline lake microbial communities from Ace Lake, Antarctica - Antarctic Ace Lake Metagenome 02UKL | ecosystem: Environmental > Aquatic > Non-marine Saline and Alkaline > Saline | place... | reverse complement strand
GTGCTTTGGGCGTTCCCACTCTATTGGGGGGTGATCTCATCTCTCAAACCTGAAAACGAAACAGTACGGCCCTATATCGAGTTGTGGCCGGAGACATTGACGTTTTCCCACTACACTTTTGCACTGACCCAAACCCAAATCGGGACCTGGTATATCAACTCGCTGGCCACAGCGCTTGGCGTTACTGTATTGACTGTGGGATCCTCCTTGTTCTGTGGCTACGCAATATCGCAGCTTCAGTTCCCGTTTCGGCGCGCCTTGTGGTGGCTGATCCTCGCGAGCTTTATGGTGCCAACCCAAACCCTGATCATCAATCATTTCGAGCTGATTGCCAGCATGAAGCTCTTGAATAGCTGGGCTGGCATTATCCTGCCGCAGTTAATCCATCCGGTGGTGATTATCATCTTCAAACAATTCTTCGATAGTGTGCCGAAGGAGTTCCGGGAGGCGGCCGCGATGGATAATGCGTCTGAGTGGCGCATTCTAACCCGCGTCTATATTCCCATGAACTGGGGGGTCATCACGGCACTTTCCATCGTGACCTTTATCTGGGCCTGGAACGCCTTCCTGTGGCCATTCCTTGCCGTTACCAAAACTGAGATGATGACAATCACCGTTGGCATCACCCAGGTTAATGATGCGTTTGGGGTGTACTATGCCCGTCAGTTGTCAGCAGCGGTTTTGGCGGGTCTGCCAGTTGCTCTGGCATATCTGGTTTTCCAGCGCCATGTGACTCAGGCAATTACGCTATCTGCCGGTATCAAGGGTTAGAGTATGTCTGGCTTTCATTGTTTCACCCTGCCAGTTGTTTTTTGGTCAGGATCAAGTTGGTTCGTGAAGCGCGTACCTTAAGGTACGAGCAAGCGAAACGACGTGGATAGTGGCGAAAAAACAGCTGGCCCGAAGGGGGCGCGACCAGTGGCCGCCCGCTGCGTCACCCGTTTTGTCTGGCGTCTCGACCGATGCGAAAGCATCGCTCTTTACCGCCTTCCTGGCGGATCGACTGGGTTTGCCCCGATAAAGTGGAGATGCTCGAATTCCCGGTGAGTCAGATCAAGTAGCGTGGTAGGCTTGACCATTCTGATCGAACAAGTGAATGGCGGAGGGGTCGAAACCCAGATCGATTTCATCACCTGGTGCTACATTTGAGCGCCCGGTGTCCTGCGCAATCAATTCAGTGCCATCGGTGAGTGTGCAATAGATAAGCGTGCGCTCACCCAAGCGTTCGACAACACCTGCCTTTGCCTTTGTGGCGGCGCTGCCGTCTGAAGCCACGTGCACACCCTCCGGGCGAATGCCGAGTTCGTAAGACCCGGATCTGGGAATTTCAAGGTCGAGCTTTAGTTCGGCACCATTGCCGATACGAGCGACTGGTTTTGCGGATGTATCAACATCGGCTTGCATGAAATTCATGCCAGGGCTTCCGACAAAACCCGCAACAAAACGCGAGGCGGGTCTTAGATAGACTTCCATCGGCGTTCCGATTTGTTCGATCTTGCGGTCGTTGAGCACAACGATGCGATCAGCCAGCGTCATCGCTTCTGTCTGATCATGTGTGACATACACCATTGTGGCTTTCATGCGATGGTGCAGCTCCGCCAGTTCAACCCGTGTACGCACACGCAACGAGGCATCCAGGTTGGAGAGCGGCTCATCGAACAAGAATGCCTTAGGCTCTTTTACAATCGCACGGCCGATCGCAACACGCTGTCTCTGGCCGCCGGACAGTTGGGATGGTTTGCGATGGAGCAGTTCTTCCATCTCCAGGATTTTAGCGGCAGCATTGACACGTGTCTCAATTTCGGACTTGTTGAAACCAACGTTGCGCAAACCGAATGACATGTTCCCCCGCACGCTCATATGCGGATAGAGCGCATAGTTTTGGAAAACCATGGCGACACCCCGCTGCCCGGGGGAAAGGTGTTCACTGCGAACGCCACCAATTGTCAGGGCGCCACCGTCTATCGTTTCCAGTCCGGCAATCATGCGTAATAGGGTGGATTTGCCAGAACCAGATGGGCCAAGAAAGACGACAAACTCGCCATCGTTTACGGTGAGTGAAAGGTCATCAATGACTTTCACGGTGCCAAAGCTTTTGGACACCCCTGCGAGTTCAATTTCTGCCATTGGTTCCTCCCGTTATTATATTATCCATTCTCTCGGGTATAAACCGGAAGTCAAGGTATTTAGCTGCTCATTGCGTGATGAATGTATACGTTTTTGAAAAGAAAAACCTCTGCAAGAGTTTGGATTGCAAACCTGCGAAGCTGTGACGCTTGCCGTAGCCTGACTTGGTCATCGGCAATAGAGCAACGGTCTTCGGCATTTCAATCGATGTGGGCGAGCTATGCGTTGGCGGAGAATTGTTTCTCGGCATCGGAAGTGCTTGGACCCTATCCATGAAGTGGTCCCGCTTTTTAGGACAGGTTTGCGGCTTGGCTAGGATGCATCCAGCTTGGCTTTCATGCCGCTTGTTTCAACCTGATTGCCGGGATATCGATTGTTTCCAAATTTCTGTGATCATAATCGGTCGTATATCTGAGACCTTGCATGAAGCGCAGGCGTTGATCAGTATCGGTGGCGTAAGAGAATGACGTGCTAAAAAGCAGGATTGAGAGGTGACCCATCCGCAATCCTGTTGGTGCGGACAATGGCAGGCATGGGTGCTGTCTTTCCAATCTTGAAAAAACCGGTGCATATTGAGATCAAAAACGCTAAAGGACCATCTAACGAAGCGAATGCTGGTGCTGAATTGGTTTTCTGAAAGACGCTGAAATACTTGACATACATCGCTCACAAATTCTCCGTCGCTCCGATGATGGACTGGACGGATCGCCATTGCCGGTATCTGCACCGCTTGTTGACGCAGCACGCGCTGCTTTACACGGAGATGGTGGTTGCCGATGCGGTCATTCATGGGGACCGCGAGCGGTTGATCGGGTTTGACCCGGCGGAACATCCAGTAGCGCTGCAATTGGGTGGTTCGGATCCTTTGAAAATGGCCGAGGCTGCGCGCATTGCTGCACAGATGGGTTATGACGAGATCAACATGAATGTCGGATGTCCGTCAGATCGGGTGAAGTCTGGCCGGTTTGGCGCCTGTCTGATGCAGGAACCGGGACTTGTCGCAACTTGCGTTGAGTCGATGAAAGCCGCTGTCGATATTCCGGTGACAGTGAAATGTCGTCTCGGGGTCGATGATCAGGATCCGGAAGTGGCTCTTGATGCCATGGCAAACAGCGTCTTTGATGCCGGAGCGGATGCCCTTTGGGTGCATGCTCGAAAGGCATGGCTGCAGGGGCTCAGCCCCAAGGAAAACCGCGATGTGCCGCCGTTGGATTATGATCGTGTGTTTCGGCTGAAGCAGAAATTTGCGAGTCAATTCATAGGGATCAATGGCGGTATTGAGACTTTGAATCAGGCACTTGATCTGTTGCCCCATGTGGATGGGGTGATGCTGGGGCGCGCTGCCTATCACAATGCCAGCCTGCTGACAGATGTGGACCATCTGTTCTACGGGGACGCGGTTTCAACGGTGGACTGGAATGGCGTGTGTGACGCGATGATGGACCATGCGCAAAGGCACATGGCAACAGGTGGCCGGCTGATCCATGTCACCCGGCACATGGTCGGCCTGTTTCATGGATTGCCTGGAGCCCGGCGTTTCCGGCAAATCCTGTCGAATGGCGCCAGCCAGCCCGGCGCCGGGCCGGAGATCATCAAAGAGGCCTTTGATGCCGTGCAACTGGAATCGGCTATGGTTGCCTGACAGAGCATAGGAAAAAGCACCTTTCCTGGCGCAGCGCCTTTCCCTATCCCATCGACAACATCTTCCCCGTTTACTTGGTGCGCCATTCCCCGAAATTTTGTTCCTGAAAGGGTCGCAAGGGCCAGTCAGTGACCAACGCCTCCCAATCACGGCACAGCTGCCGTGACGATAACTTCCACGCGATATTTGTCACGCGCCAGAGGGACCTGTCCTGTTGCCCTTGCCGGCGGGTTGTCCTTGTCGACCCATTCATCCCAAACAGCGTTCATCGCATCGTAGTCGGCAATGTCTGCAAGCCATATGGTTGCATTGAGCAGGTTGGAGCGACAGGTGCCGACCAGCGCCAGGATGCGGTCGATTTCCGCCAATGCGTCCTGCATCTGTTCTCCGGCGCTCTCGCCTTTTCTGCCCACCACGCCTGACAGATAGGCCACCCCATTATGGACGACGGCGTTGCTCATACGCGGGCGATCTTCGATTCTGGTAATGTCCATTCTTGTCTCTCTTGCAAATGTGTAATCTGGAAAATAGGGCTCAGCGGCGCAACGCGGTTGACACTCGCCTGATTTCGGCTTCAGCACCGTCGCGATACCGGCTGTAAGCCTGTGTATAGGTGGTGGCACTTCCGAGCGCAGGCTCAAACCTGGTGCCATCGCCGGGAAGACTGCCACTGAGTTCTGCGATGTCATTGCCCGAAAGGCCTGCCTCAGCCATGAGTGCCGCGCCCAGGCTTGACGTATTGAGATATTCCAGCCGGGTCACCGGACGCTGCAACACGTCTGCCATGATTTGGCACCACCGATCGACACGTGCGCCGCCCTCTGCCATGCGGATTTCAACGACCTCAGCGCCAAGCGTGTCAAAGATGTCGACGCATTGCCTGATATTGAAAGCAACACCTTCCATCACAGCTTGCACCAGGTGACACGCCTGCGTTGACGAGGACAGGCCAATAAAGCTGCCGCGTGCCGTCGGTTGGGCGTAGGGGGTGGCCGAACCCTCAAGGAAGGGAACAAAACTGATGCCAGCGCTGCCTGGCTCGCTTTCCTGCGCCAGCGCTGCGAAGTTTTCAAAATCCAGGTTTGATCCCGCCCCGGTCATAGTGCGGTGCAACCACGTCAGGCTCAGCCCGCCACTCATGACAAGGCCAAGCCAGACAGCTTGTGAAGGGATGGCATGGGCGACCCTCCACAGGCCTTGCCCGGTGATGAATGGCTTGGCGGAACCCGCGGAGAGCACTACATGGCCCGCGGTGCCCAGCGTGATCCCGAGAATACCCGGCGTTGTCGCGCCGCAGCCAACTGCGAGTGCGGCGACGTCTCCCGCTCCGGGGACGACGGGTGTGTCCAAAGGCAGGCCCGTTTCGCGTGCGGCTAAGTCGGTGATTGCACCGACTATGCGCGTTGATGGTCGGATCGGTGGCAATAGCGCCGGGTCGAAGCCGGCCATCGCGGCAACGCCGTCCAGCCAATTGTTGGTTTTGATGTCGAGCATGCCTGCGGATGTGACTTCCGAAGCATCAGTGCATTTTTGCCCGGTCAGTCGCCAGAGGATATAATCCTTGACGAACAGCAGGCTGCCCGCTTTCCGCAAATTTTCCGGGTCGTTGTCTGAGAGCCAGGCAAGTTTGGCGAGCACCGAGATCGCATTGATGTCTGTTGCTGCCTGGTCGGTCAGAATGTCTCCGTATTGTTTTCTCAGTCGCTCGGCCTGCGCCTCGGCGCGGGCATCCAGCCAGATGATGGCGTTGCCAAGTAACCTGTCCTGTTTGTCAAGGAGCACCAGCCCGTTGACCTGACCTGAAAGACCGACTGCAACAACCTCGATACCGGGTACCGCCTGATACAATTCGGCAAGCGCTTCGCATGTGGCGCACCACCAATCCTCAGGTGATTGTTCAACCCAGCCGGGCCGGGGGGTGGCCATTGGGTAGGCACGTGTTGTCTCAGCCAGAACCCCATAGCCGTCGCGACCAAGGGCGACGACCTTGACCGCGGACGTGCCGATATCGATCCCAATGCTCGCTTGCATGTACCTAGACTTCGCCCGCAAAGAAACGACGCGGGTTGTCAATTGCCAGCATGTTCCATTCGGTTTCGGTAAAACCGTTTTCCAACATGCGTGATTTGATCTCGGTCCACAGGAAATCAAGTCCTGGTCCACCGCCATAGGCGTTCCAATAGCTGGGACGTCCCAGATCATTGCCAATCAGGATACGATTGCCTGCACCTGCATCGATCAACTTGCGAAGCAGGTTTAAACGGTCGGTTTCCGGCCCATATTTGGCCTTTCCGAAGCTGTCAAACCCAATATAGACGCCGAGTTTTGTAACCCTCAAATGCTCATGAAAATCCAGGTTGCGGTCCATGTGGCTGAGCGTTATCCGGTGCGCATCGACACCTTTTTCCAGGAGGAGCTCCGACTGCTGGTAGCCCATCGTGCCGGCGGTTGTATGGGTGATGACCGGGCGTCCGGTCTCACGATAGGCAGCGGCTGCAACACGGACAAGTTTTTGACCCTTTTCGTTGAAGTTGTTGTACTCGGTTCCGCACTTGATAATTCCCGCTTTCACATCGGTGCCATCGATCCCCACAGTCAGGTCGCGGACAGTATCGCGGATCATGTCGGCTTCCGAGACGGATGAAATCCAGTGTCCCATGTAATAGGGCCGGTTATAACCGGCAGTCACGATCACGTTGACCTCCGGAACAAGGTCGGCAACGGCTTTTATCTTGTTGATATTCCGGCCGAAATCAACAGCAGTAAGCTCACAAATCGTGCGTCCGCCAGCCTGCGAAAACCGCCTCAGTTCTTCACCTGATTTCGTCACGGAGTTCAGGGCAAAGTCGGGATCAAGTTTGTGCAACCATCCGGCCGGCTCGACGTAGAGGTGCTCGTGATAATCCGTCACCCCAAGTTGGTCGGCTGCAATCGCTCCGCGCATAGTCATAATCTCGGACATTTTAGTCTCCTGTTAGCAAGTCGTGGCGGGAAAGGTAATCGCTCCAGAGCGTCGCGGACTCAGTTGCTGCAATATCGAGCCACCGATGTCCTTTTTCGGCGCTTGCCTTGGTTGGGTCGCCAAAAACACCGGACCGCATCAAATGCCCCATCGAGAGTTCCGATTGGCCATAATCACTGGGTGCTGGCGGATAATCGGCCTTGGCAAGGTCCATGCGTACCAGGTCGGGAGCGATTGCAAGCATGAGGGAGGTTTCGATCTCGTCGGCATGTAGGTCGCCATGCCAGCTCTCGCTCTCCGCTTCCGCCTTCATGGTGTTCAGGCCGGCATACATTCCGTAGAGCACCTTGATGTCGATTTTGTCGTGGATGAGTTCGCGTAGCGCGTGTTTGATGGGCTGAGGGTTCGATCCGTGTCCGGACATGATATAGACAGCCTTCACCCCCCAGCTCGACAGGCTCTCCACCGTATCGCGGATTACCCGCATGTATGTATCGAAGCTGAGCGTCAGACTGGCCGGCACATCCTTCCAGACCCAGGCATAACCGAGGGGCAGCGCGGGAAGCACAAGGCCGGTGCTGCGCCTGGCTGTTTCAAGTGCAATGGCTTCGGCGAGCAATGTGTCGGTATTGATGGGAAGGTGAGGGCCATGCTGTTCGGTTGATCCAACCGGCAGAATGGCAAAAGGGTGCCGCGCCACAAAATCCTTGATTTCCGGCAACGTCGCACGCCCCGCGTCCAGCCAGGATTTTTCGCTCATGTCATTTTCCCTTCCTCAAGCATCTTTCGATATGAAGCATCGCTGTCCCAGCGCGCCTGATCCAGGGAGACGCCCGTCAAGGCGCCCGGGGCAAGCCCGGCAAGAAACAAGGCTGTTTCATCGAGTATATTGGCGGGCGCCAAATCTGTCTGCTGATGTGCGGGCAGGTGAGAAAAAAAGCCTGTCGCAATCTTGGCAGAAGGAAATAGCGTGTTGACGTTGATCCCCGAAGGGATCAGTTCAAGTGCCAGAACTTGCTTCAACATCTCAACTGCCGCTTTCGACGCGCTATAGGGGGCATCATTTGCAATGGCATTGTCAGCAAAGGCCAGGGATGAGGTGATGAAGATGATGTTGCCGCCCGAAACCATTGAGCGTGCCGCGGCGCGGGCGGTGAGAAACGCACCATCTACATTGACGCGCAAGACGTTCTGCCATGTTTCATAGTTGAGGTCGCTCACACAATGGTGGCCCATGTCGGTGACCGCAGCATTGGCAATGACTGCGGTCAACTGCGCCCGCGAGGTGGCTTGCCCAAAGGCGCGGTTCATGGCGATTTCATCGGTGATATCGAGGGTGTCATGGGTGTAATTCTCGTGTTCGATTGCCCCCTCGGCACGATCGATACCGGTCACGATCCAGCCCTCACGCAAGAAACGTCTGGCAATGGAACAGCCGATGCCGCCTGCGCTGCCGGTTATGAGAATATGGCGGCTCATTTCACCGCTCCTGATCCAAGTCCGGAAACGATGTGGCGTTGCGCAAAGCCGACAAAAATCAGGGCGGGTAACATTGATGCGACCGACACGGCAGCGATCAATGGCCAATCGAAGGACATTGTGCCAGCCAGCGAGGCAACCGCAACCGGCACCGTTTGTGCGTTGCGGGAGGTCAGAATGAACGCCAGCAGAAATTCGTTCCAGGAAAAGATGAACACGATGATGGCGACAGAAGCCAGCATCGGCCTGGCGATCGGGATAATGACCAGCCAGAGTATCTGCAGTGCGTTGGCGCCATCCAGTCGAGCGGCATGGTCCAGGTCCACCGGTATGCTGCGGAAATAGGTGACCAGCATCCAGATCGCCAGCGGCAACGTCAATGTCAGATGTGCCAGCGAAACGGCAATGGGCGTGTCCAGCAGTCCGATGGATTTGAAGAGCACATAAAGTGGCAGGATCACCGCGAAGAGTGGCGCCATTCGGATCGACAGCAGCCAGAAAGACAGGTTTTCCTGAACCTTGCCGTGCATTCGGGTCAGAGCAAAGGCTGCGGGCACCCCAAGGACGAGTGTCAGAACCACATTGCTGAGCGCAATGATCAAACTGTTTTGGAAGGCACCAAGGAATCCCCCGGACATGATCCGTGCATAGGCTGAAAAGTCGGGTGTAAAAATGAACTCCGGCGGAATGGCCAGTGCGGCGTTGCGTGTTTTCACCGACGCGATTGCCAACCAGACGATAGGCAGGAGCACAAATATCAGCGCCAGAGTGATCAGCGTCCAACGTCCGAGGTCATCGGAAAGCGTGCGGCCAAGCTTGCGAGCCATTATACCCCCCTCATGAAGCGGCGGAACACCGCCAAGGCAACGATTGTTGTTACCACGATCATGACAACGCCCAGTGCTGCTGCTGCACCAAAATCAAATCCCTGAAAGGCGGTTTTCCATCCCAGAAGCGAGTACGTCTGGGTCGACCGGCCCGGTCCGCCCTTTGTCATGACATAGATGAGTTCGAATGTATTGAGCGCATCAATGACCCGAAACAATATGGCAACGCTGATCGCGCCTTTCATCATTGGAAGGGTGATCAGGAAAAACTCATGGAAACGCTTTGCTCCATCCAGCCGGATCGCTTCGTAATAGTCGCGGGGGATGGACTGCAGCGCGGCGAGGAAAATCAGAAACATGAAGGGTGTCCGGCTCCATACATCCGCGATAACAATTGAGAACAGGGCACCCAAAGGCTCGGCGAGCAAATTTGCTTCAATGCCGATGGCCGGCAGCAAATATGCGCCGATAAAACCGATCTCTCCGTTCAACAAAAACCGCCAGGTAAAACCGACAACCACAGGGGGAATGACAAGCGGCGTTATCATCAGTGCGCGCAACAGTCCCGATGAATGCGGGCCGGCGAGGGCGAGTGCAAAAGCAAAAGCCAGAACAACCATGATGGCTGTAGACAAAGTCAAATAGGCAAGCGTCACGCCCGTCGCTGACAGGAAGGCACTTGATGCAAACAGAGTTTGAAAATTTTGTGCGCCGTTGAAATAAACGCCGGGTTCGGTCACCACCCAGTGGGCGGTGCTCATCCATAACAGGAATCCGGTCGGGAAGGCCACAACGGTGCCAAGTGCCAACACGGTCGGGATAACGAACCAGAACCGCCAGTCTTTAACCATTAACCGAACTCCAGGGGATGATCCGGGGGAGGCTTGCTCCCCCGGGAGAAATTTGGGTTTACTTGTAATAACCGGCGCGCGTCATGCGGTCGGTTGACCAGTCTTGCAACTCGTTCAGAGCCTCATCGACTGTGACCGTGCCGGCGATGGCTGAGGATGCTCCAGTACCAATCTGATCCATAAACTCGACGAGTTCGGGGATATAGGGGAAGTAATGGGGATCAGCTTCGCTGAAGGAGGCTTCGATCTGGCCAAGCATCTCGGCTGACCAACGATCGGTCAACGTAGGTGAATGCATGATCTCCGGATAGGTCGTGTAGGGCCAACCGAAGGCGTCCGCGAAACCACGTAGTACAGGTTCACTCGTCAAGAAAGCCAGTGTTTTATAGGCTTCCGGCTTGTTCTTGGAATAGGCTGAAACGCCAACCGAGAATGTCCAGAAGCTTTGGATGGCCTTGCCCGATGGTCCTGTGGGCGAGGGGGCAAATTTGCTGTGTTCCTTTACCGCGGCGATTTCAGAACCGGGAATGCCAGCAAACGCGTTGATAGCCGATGGCATCAAGACGACAGCTTTGCCTTGTGCATAGAGGTTCATCATGTCGACCCAGGTGTGCGTGGCAATACCTGGAGGGCCGAAATCCTGCGACCAGCGAACGAAGGTTTCAAATCCAGGCTTGAAGTCGCCGTTGAAGATCGGCTGTGCTTTTGTGGCTTTGATTTCTTCGGGTGTAACTGGCCCGCCTTCGAACCAGGCGGGATAGCCCGCATAGGCATAAACGAAACCCGAGAGGTCAAGTGAAGGCTCTTCGCCCGGTGCGCCGCGCATGGTCAGCGGATAGACGTCGGTGATGCCGTCTGCCGCCAGGCCGTCCTTGATCGTTTGCAGGACGACCTCAAGCTCAGCAGTTGTCTTCGGAAATTCGGTGATGCCGTATTTATCGAAGATATCCTTGCGATAGACAACACCAGAGCCGAACGAGTAGTAGGGCAGGCCCCAGAGTTGACCGTTTACAGTATTGGCCTCGAGAAACGGCTTGTAGACCTTGGAGGCGTCGAAAATATCCTTTGCGCTGTCAAGGTATCCGTCGAGCGGCTCCAGGTACCCGGCAGCCGAGAAGGTTTGGACAGCGCCGTCGCTCCCCAGCATCACCAGATCATAGTTGCCTGTGCCATTTATGAGATCAAGCAGCACTTTCTGGCGTGCAACATCCTCGTCCGCGAACTCCATATTCACAGACACGTCGTTTGCACTCTCGAAATCGAGAAGTTTCTGGGTTTTCTCGGTGCCCGAGGGACCAAAGAGATCGGCCCAGGCAAAACCTGCCCCGAAACCGATCACGTTAATCTCGGTTGTCGCTAGGGCGGGCGAGGCGGTTGAATAAAGCAGTCCCACGGCGGTGGCAAAGGCTGCCAATCCGTTTTTCGTCATCTTCATGGTACTTCTCCTAGGTTATATGCGCATCAGCGCGGCGGCAAAATCGTTTCTTGTGCAAGGGCCTGCCCATTTGCTTTGAATAGATGGACAGGTTGATCCGGGATCAAAAGTCGCACCGACCCTCCAATCGAGGGAGAGATGTCCGAGGTGCTTTTTTCCACATAGGTTGCGTCGCCGACAGCCACATAAATCAGGGTTTCGCTGCCAAGGCGTTCAACCGCCGTCACCGTCCCGGCAATCTGGCCATCGGGGTCGATCTTGAGGTTTTCGGGACGAATGCCCAAAAGAACCACCTGATCGTCGTTGGTCAGGTGCAGACCCAGTTCGAATTCCTCACCAGTGGTTGACGCAAGGCGCAAGCTGTTCTTGCCCCGACCCACTTCTGTGACCGGAATGAAGTTCATTTTGGGAGACCCAATAAATCCCGCCACGAAAGCATTGGCCGGATGGTGGTAGAGATCCATCGGCGCGCCGACCTGGGCAATCTGGCCCTGATCCAAAATCACTATGCGGTCCGCCATCGTCATGGCCTCGACCTGATCATGGGTCACGTAAACCATAGTGTTTCCCAATGTGCGATGAAGCTGGCTGATCCCGACGCGGGTCTCGATGCGGAGCGCCGCGTCCAGGTTGGATAGCGGTTCATCGAACAGGAACACATCCGGATTGCGCACTATTGCCCGACCGATTGCCACTCTTTGTCTTTGCCCACCCGAAAGTTGCGCCGGCTTGCGATCAAGGAGTGGCGATAGCTGAAGCATCTCGGCGACTTCCTCGGCGCGAATGCGTCGCTGCTTTTTGGGAATGCCGGACAATCTCATGCTCATGGTCATGTTATCGGCCACTGTCATGTGCGGATAAAGAGCGTAGGACTGAAATACCATTGCCACTCCCCGCTGGGCGGGGGCGACATTGGTAATTGGTTTGGTGTCAAAATAAAGCTCACCTGCGGAGGCTTCTTCGAGTCCCGCGATGATGCGCAAAAGCGTGGATTTTCCGCAACCGGAAGGCCCGACAAAGACTACAAATTCTCCATCCTCAACGGTCAGGTCGATACCATTGAGAACTTCAACTGTGCCGAAGGCTTTTCGAATGCCCTCAAGTCGAATTGCCACCATTGAATTGAATTCCCCGCCAGATTGACCACCTCGAAGCACCAAATTGGAGCGCTCCAATAAATGCATATTTTCTCTTGTGCTCGAGGTTGTCAATACGCTGATTGAGAAAATCTTATTGTCTGGCGGTGCTTCGGCGCACGACAAGTCGGGGCAGGACCAACGTCTTGTTCGGGCTGGCCTCTGGATCGGCAAGACGACGAAGAAGCAATTTCATTCCTGCTTCGGCCAGATCATGAGCCGACTGATGGATGGTCGTCAGCGCCAAAGTTTCCGAACCGGACATGGTAACATCGTCATATCCAACCACACACAATTCGTCAGGTACGGCGATGCCATGTTTTGCAGCCTCGTTGAGTAGACCAATTGCAGTCAGATCGTTGCAAGCGAACACCGCATCCGGCAGATTATCGCGTTCAAACAGCACCCGTCCGGCACTGGCGCCCGAATCGACACTGTAGGAGCCCACCAGCACTTCAATGTGTCCAGAAAGCCCATGGCGGGCCATGGCGCTTTCATAGCCTTGCTGCATGCGCTGGGAGCCCGGCGAGGCACCGCCGCCCAAATGCACGATTTTACGACAGCCGACTGACACGAGGTGGTCCACAGCAAGGCCGGCACCCAAGACATGATCAGTGGTAACGCTATCGATTTCTACGGCTTTGAGAAGGCGACCGATATAGACTGATGGCAATTTAGCTGCGACGCGGGCGATTGCCGCCTTTTCGTAGGGTGCGCCAATCAATATGGCACTGGAAATCCTGTGTAAAATGAGGCCGTCGATTGCGCCCTCAGCCTTATCGTCAGAATCTGCATCGAGTGAGAGGAGTGCGTTTTGACCGTGTTCACCAGCGAGCACCGTGATCCATTTAGCGGTCTCAGCTTGAAGTGGATTTGTGATGTTGCCGACCAGAGTGCCGATATGGGAGCTTTGTGCGCTGGCCAACATACGTGCGGCGAGGTTGGGGATATAATTCAATTCTTGCGCAGCTTTGGCGATTTTTTCGCGAGATTCGGCGCGAACATATCCCTCTCCGCGAATCGCAAGCGAGACAAGGCTGCGCGAAACGCCGGCCCGTTTGGCTACATCGCTGAGTGTTGGTGGCTTCTTCCTGGTTTGGATCGTCATGTTCGCCCAACCTCCTGCTTAAAATATGCCATGGTCTGTGCCCGAATGGAATCTGCAATCCACGGATTCGGACAACTAATTCCTGGAGTGCCCTGCAGTATCTATCGGAGAAAGGTGTTTCCGGCACATCCTGTAGAATGGCGTCAATCAGCCTGGAGCGGGGCGGGTAATCATCAAATGGGCCTTTGATGTCGTGCATCTGGAACCGGCGATGGTTGCCTGATAGAGCGTAAGAATGCCGATTTCCCTTCTCCGACCATAATGGAAGATATCGAACAGCACCTTCTGCACCCTATGCAAGGGCAATAGGTGAACGGACATGATGTGGGATCAATGGCCGCAGTTTTCGGAGGTGTCTGCAGTCGCAGAATAGGTGAAACATGGGCCAGATTGCGAAAGATGCTTTGGTCCATGCGGGACCGTTCGGATAGTTGCCCGGGACAATAATTTGGTGTGAGGAGTGAAAGCCATGTTCAAGAATCCCGATGTTGCACAACTGCAGGAGATCGCCCGCAGGCTGGGTCTGTCCGCCGCACCTGATTATCTCGAGAAGGTCAGCAGAATTCTTGAGCCGCTGAGCGCGTCCTACAATGATCACGACAGTCTGCCGGACCATATTCCCAATCAACCCAACCGTCCGGCGGCCGGCGTCAGGCCGGTGCCAGAGGATAATCCGCTGGGCGCCCGGTATATGCGGACCGATATCTCCGGTGCCACAGACGGGCCTTTGGCAGGGCGCCGGATTGCCATCAAGGACAGTATTTGCGTCGCCGGCGTGCCGATGATGTTCGGGGCCAGTCTGTTCGAGGGTTTTGTGCCTGATATGGATGCCACTGTGGTTTCGCGCATTCTCGATGCCGGTGGATCCATCGCCGGCAAGGCGGTCTGCGAGAACTACTGTGTGGCCGGGGGCAGCCATACCAGTTCGACCGGTCCGGTCCACAACCCGCTCAAGCATGGCTATTCAGCCGGGGGGGGCTCCTCCGGCTGCGCCGTCCTGGTTGCAGCAGGCGAGGTGGATATGGCCATTGGCGGTGATCAGGCCGGTTCCATCCGCATCCCGTCCGCCTATTGTGGGACCTACGGCATGAAACCCAGCTTCGGGCTGGTTCCCTATACCGGTATGATGTCGTTGGAGGCCTCAATCGATCACACCGGTCCGATTAGCGCCAATGTGCGCGACAATGCCGCTCTTTTGCAGGTCATTGCAGGCGAAGACGGCACGCGCGCGCCAGCGCCATGTTCAGGTGAAGGACTATAGCGCCGATATTGGTCGTGACCTTGCCGGTCTTCGCATAGGCATATTGCGCGAAGGCTTTGGTCACGGCAATTCCGAGCCTGACGTCGATGCCGCCGTGCGCAAGGCGGCGAGCAGGCTGGCGATCCTGGGAGATGATCGGAAACACCAGTGCCTTCAACGTCACGGGTCATCCTGCAATGTCGGTTCCCTGCGCCATGTCCGACGGTTTGCCAATCGGCATGATGCTGGTCGGAAATTATTGGCAGGAGCCCAAAATCTATCGGGTCGCGGCGGCTTTCGAAGCGGCTGTGGACTGGTCGAAACTGTGATTGCACAGCAGGGGCAGTTCTGCCCCTGGAAGCCGCCCACAGGCCCATTGTGGCAGGCTGATCCCTCCGGCCATAGAGTCGGGCAGTTTCCTGGACTGCCGGCGCCAGACGTTTCCGCCAGATCCTGTCGAATGGTGCCAGGCATCCCGGAGCCGGGCCGGAAATCATCAAGGAGGCCTTTGATGCGGTGCAGCTGGACCCGGCGATGGTTGCCTGACAGACCGGGCTGGACGCGGCTCTGCGACGCGACGTCATCACAATATGCGTCAACGTGCCTGGAAATGAGATTCGATCCGGACCAGATCCGACCTGCAGATCGAAACGGTTCGCAGATGGGCCGGAGCTTGTGCGTCTTCGAAATATCTACGTTCGATCTGCAGGGCGCATTCGCCGACAGGCCGTTTCAAAATAGCGGCAATGTCAGGTTCGAGCGTGCAGGCGCTGATCGTCTGGCGAACGGATCCGATATTGCGGTTGAAGTGCAGGCGCATCAATTCCACGATCGTGTGAAACTTGAGCCCCTCTGTTTTCAGGACCTCCGAGATGGAGGTAAATAATGGGTTCATCCTAGGAATCAGGCTGCACCACTTTCCATCTGCCATGCCTTGTCCATCGGTGCGGTGGGGCTGAACGGCTCTGCCACATTCAATGTGACGGTGACCTTCAGGCCGCCATCCAGGCAGTTTTCGAGTTTCAATCTTCCATGATTGGCGGACGCCATGTTCTGGGCAATTGCCAAACCCAGCCCAACGCCTCCATGGGCGTCCGGCGCGCTGCCTTGCAATCGCACAAATGGCTTCAGCGCCCTGTCGATTTGGTCATTCGGTATGCCAGGGCCATGGTCGCGTATTTCAACGATCACTTGCGTACCTTGTCGCTTCGCACGGACCTCGACGCCGCCCGCATATTTCAGGGCATTCTCAATCAGATTGGCAAAGCAGCGCCTCAGAGCACTGGGGCGGGCATGGATATCGCAATCGGAACGCTCCAGAAGTTGTTGGGGCATTCCGCCATCAGAATTGTCCTCCAATACGCTTTCGAGCAGTGAATCCAGATATAGCGCAACGAAGGGCTCATCAATCGCATTGCCACGATAATATTGCAGACCTTGGCGGATCATGGTTTGCATCGCTGCCAGATCGTCAATCAAGCGGCTGCGCAACGCACTATCATCGACTTTTTCCAGCCTTAGGCGCAGGCGGGTTATGGGCGTTTGCAAATCATGGGTGATCGAAGCGAGTATCTGGCTGCGCTCGGCGACATGATTGCGCAATTGTTCCTGCATGGAATTGAAGGCGCCTATGGCCTGGCGCACTTCGCGCGGACCCGCAGCAGGCAGAGGGTCGCAATCCAGATCGCCGGCGATGCTGGTCGCAGCGACCGTAAGATAGCGCAACGGGGAAGAGACCATGCGCGACACAATAAATGTCAGAACTGCAACGCCGATGATCAGGATCGAGAGGAACAGGGCATCGGGCAAAGCCAGCACGAAGGCGTCCGTTTTAGGGCTAAACGTCATCAACCGCAGCGTGGATTTGTTCTTAAGGGGCACATAAATCACCCAGCACCTGATTTCCGCATAAAACGAACGGGAGGGCGGGTAGGGCAGGCAGGATGCAGCATTGGCAATCGCTGCTTCCACATGCACACCCAGGGCGCGACTGATATTTGCCGCGAGTTCATTGTCCATGCCAGACGTGACTTCAAAACCGCGCGGTGGATGCAGGTTGGGATAGCCAACCGAAATCAGTTCAGAGCGCAGGGGCTCCGGCGTGTGTTCAATCAGCGTAATGTAATCGACTACCCGGTCGGTCACACGCTCAAGACTGATGCGTTCAAGGTCGCTCTGACGCTGCAAATTGGCCAAAGAGAGTGCAATGCTGGCCGAAGCAATCACACCGGCAAGCAGCACCAGGAAGATACGCCCGCCAATCGTGCTAAAGTAGTGAAGGGGACTCATTCAAATTTCACGGCGGCGGCCAAAACATAGCCGCTATTGCGCACCGTGACGATAAGCGGCGACTGCTCACCGTCCCGGTGCAGTTTCTGCCGCAAGCGAAAGATTTGAATGTCAGCCAGCCGCTGACGGCTCAGATCGCTAGCGTCTTCGGGTGACGCCAAGGTCAGCAATTGGTCGCGGCTCAGGACGTCATTGGCGTTCTCAACGAGGAATTTGAGCAGGCTGAATTCATTGCCGGACAGCATGACTACGCGGCCATTGCGGTCCGTGAGGCAACGATTTTGGAAGTCCAGAGACCAGCCTCGAAAATGCGCCCGCCGTGCATGCATAATGTCGACAGGGTCCGATGCGGTGCCGGATCTGCGCAGCACGCTGCGGATGCGTGCCAAGAGTTCGCGCGGTTCAAACGGTTTGGCAAGATAGTCGTCGGCACCTACTTCCAGCCCAATCACGCGATCAATCGGCTCGCCCCGTGCCGTCAGCATGATGATCGGGATTTTTCTGGATTGCCCCACCCGGCGGCACAGGGAAATGCCATCCTCTCCCGGCAGGTTGAGGTCGAGAACAATCAAGTCCACCGAGTGGCGATTCAATAGCTCAAACATTTCCACGCCATCCGACGCGCTCAGGGTCACAAAGCCAGCGCCGGAAAGTTGTTCGGCCACCAGTGTTCGGATGTCGTCGTCATCATCCACGATCAACAGCGTTCTGGGCATTGATTGAGCGTTTTGCTTGGTTTCTTGTTCCAGTAGCGAGCCATGGCTCATGGAAAAATCTCCTCATTTGGGTGCCGCGCGCCATTCTGCTGTGGTGCTTGGACGCCCGTTTAAAATACTGCGCTATGCCCTAGCAAAGCAAGCGCAAGTGCCCGCAAAGTGCGCTTTCCCGGTTCCTCGGCCCCGCGCCTCTGCCAGTAATTACTCACCCCCTTGCCAAACCGGTGATGTTCTGAATCTATGGGGCTATGGAACGAGGTGATTTGGAAAAGTTGAGCAAGCAACAGCTTGTTGATTTGGTGCTGAAGTTGCAGCGC
>Ga0075120_10001491_pt1 | contig 18135 bp, 19 predicted proteins | sample AntAceMetag02UKL_FD_69792 | JGI IMG/M metagenome (GOLD analysis project Ga0075120, IMG submission 69792) | Saline lake microbial communities from Ace Lake, Antarctica - Antarctic Ace Lake Metagenome 02UKL | ecosystem: Environmental > Aquatic > Non-marine Saline and Alkaline > Saline | place... | reverse complement strand
GAAATTCATTGGGCATATAGCCCAACATTTTGTAGTACTTTGGACTGAAATAAAGTTCATTGGTCTTAAAATTCCAAGACCAAATTCCGTCAGCAGTCGCATCTAAAGTTAATTGAAGTTCTCTTTCATTCTCACGAAGTTCTTTCTCTGCCTGTTTACGTTCGGTGATATCGGAAAAAGAGATCGCTACAGCGTATGGTTTCTTATTGTTTTCTTTCAAGAGAGGATTTGTATTAACAGAAATCCAGCGCAGATCACCGGAGGGTTGATATATGCCCATAATTTCATTTATGCACGCCTTCCCGGTACGTAAAGTTCTCATGGACGGATGATCTTTACCATCAAATTTGGAACCATCTTCGTAAATAGTTGGCCAATCTTTCCCATCCGATGTTTGGCCAATGACATCTTTCGCGAGAATCCCGAATATATTTTCTGCACCTTTATTCCACGTCAAAATCTCACCGGATTGTGCTTGTAGGATAACCCCCTCATTAATGGCTTCCGTTACTGAGCGATGTCGTTCTTCACGTTCTCTTAATTCTTTTTCTGCTTTATTTGCCAAGAAATTCAATATAACAAGAACAAAGCCAATTATTATAAAAATAAGAGTAAACACATAACTGGCTGCCTTGAAGGTAGTTGTATGAATTCTGTCCGAAATGGCATCTGAATCACTAAAATGGATGATCTTCCAACCGGGAATTTCTTTAATAGGGCTCAATAATAAATTATAATTTCGGTCAGACCGATCAATTATTTTTTCTTTGGTTATTTTTTTAAATCCTGCCCAGGGCCATGGACCTTTTCCAAATTGTTTTGATGCAGCAATCTGTTTAACCTTGTTCTCGTCTAACTGCCAAATTGTATTGAACAACAGATCTTCACGGTCTGAAATAAAAACAACTCCAACTTCGTTTGAAATAACGATGATATCATCATGTGCAACATCTGTGGGGTAATACATAAAAAGAATATCGCTTTCTATTTTATCAGCATCCTCTTTAATTACAGCCACACCAACTATGGACCCTGAATCAGGCGCATATACTGGTTTGCTGAAGTAAATGCCGCGCTGGCCTGAGGTCACTCCATAAGCCAAATAAACGGAAGAATTGCCTTGCATTGACTCTTTATAATAGGGCCTGAAAGAATAATTATTTCCTAAAAAACTGTCACTGTCGTTACGATTGCTGGATGCGATGGCAATGCCATCCCTGTTTAGAAGATAACATACACTCGTTTCCAGCGAAGAATTAAAAAGATCCAGAATTTGATTTGCTTGAACCCGATTGGTTTCGGAATCATCTTTCAAGGACAAGACTATCTCTTCATGACGACTTAATGTTAAGATGATTTTATTGTAACGTGAAATCAATTGAGAAATTGAACCATTAATGTTTTTTATATGCGTTTCAGATACGATTTTATCTTCGTTTAAAGCTGCGGTCTTCATAGCATTATAATATATAAACAGACCTGCCAGCACAGTTGAAATCGTAAGCAATGTAAATGCCCACATTATCGTTTTAAGCTTCATCTTTTTTTCCCATAACTGTTCGGGGTGTGTTTACATACAAAATTTTTATAAAATGCAACAATTCGATTTGTGAAAATATGTTACATCAAAACCTTATACATTGCAAAAAATTATAGATAATTAAGGCTAATTTACTCGTGATTATATATGGTATAATTAACCAGGAGTCAAATTCCCCAATATACCGAGCACTTCATCCACCAGTTCTTACCTTTAAAATATTTCCAAAATACCATATCTGGTATGGATAAATTTTTCAACTTCAGGTTTTAATTAAATTATATGGGATAACCTGAAATCAAATAAAAAAAGCCTGCTGTAAATTTTATTGGAGATAAAGTACCTCCTCTTATTAAAATTTTTACACCGAAAATCACATTAATATATATTGTTGGTCAAAGCAAATAAATTTCAAAATATAATTCATTAGAAGAAAAAACTGGCAATATAATTGGAGACAAAATTGACTGGCCTTTGAATTTCTTACCCCATTCAAAACTAATGGATATCGTTAAAATTTTGACTACCAAAAAGTTATAAATACTTGCAACAATTCATAACTTTTCCAATATTCAACCATTCAAATAGTATCCTTAAGCTCAAGTTATTAAACGCACCTGATAGTCGGAAAGATCTCTGCGTAAAACTTTTATCATGGACACAAATTAAAAATTACTTTTCAAGACCAGACTAGTGGCTATTTAAGCACGGTTTTCAATGTTAAATAAACACCCCGGACTATCCCTGTTAGCCCTCTTTTTTTATATGAAAGAGTTTGCAAATACCATCATTTCAGTATCTTACAAATGGTCAAACCTTTCATGTTTTGTTGTGGCCAATCTTGCTCCGGCCATGCCGGTTATTCAAAAACAATCAACCACAATATATTGTACCTTGTATTTTTTCATTCCAAGGTGCGACATTAAATTTAATTGAAAAATCATCAAGCAAATCCTACTTCGAAAATGTTTACATAGGTGCATTATTACAGCTTTTGAAATGATTTTGACTGTGGAAGTAGAGTTTCAATAAGTCAAAGAAACAGGGAGCCGGTGAGACCTCAGAAAATGTTTTTCAAAATCGGTTAAACACCCATCTATTTTTTCCCATTCCCTTAACTATCCCCATAAATACCAGATATAATTAATATAGCTCATAAATTAATAACACTGTTTTTTGAGTTTAAACTAAACATAAGTTATTGAATTTATTATATTTTTTTCTTGTACAAGTGCACAAAACCGGTTATACACAAAACTGCAAATGCACAGAGCTGCAAAGCCGAATTTGCACAAAAAATATAAACAGGGAGAACAAAAATCTAATGAAAGGAGACAAAATGATTACAATCGCAATTGCAAACCAAAAAGGCGGAGTCGGTAAAACAACGCTATCATTTAACCTGGCGCATACATTCGCTGCAAAGCGTGGTATCAAAGTGCTTGCCATCGATAACGATCCGCAAGGAAACTTGACATCCAGTTTCCTGGAAAACTCCGCAAACGACCTCACAGCAATGACACTTGATGCCTATGATGGAAATGAAATAAGGCCACAGGTCTTGAATGGCAAAGGCAACCTTGCACTGCTTGGAGCTAATACAAGCCTTGCAACCGTTGCCGACAGAAACTTCATGGAAACCATTTTTAAACTGCGTGAATACCTTGAATCAATCAAAGATCAGTATGACTACTGCATTATCGACTGCCTACCGGGATTCGGACTCCCATACCTTGCTGCACTTAATGCAGCTGATTTTGTGTTAATCCCTGTTAAACTTGCTAAATATTCACTCGCAGGCATGAATGAACTCTTTAAAATCATGGCTGAAGTTAAAAAAAACTATAATCCATCCATTGATGTGCTCGGTATCGTGATCAACCAATTTGACGGCAGAAAGCTGGTCATGGAAAGGGACATGGAAGAATCATTGCGTGAGATCTACGGCAAAAAAGTTCTGAAAACCAAGATCAATAAGCGTGTCAAAATTGAAGAATCACCGGCATTCCAACAATCAATCATTAAATATGACCCGAAAGGTAACAGTGCTAAAGAATTCAAAGCCCTGACTAATGAGCTCATGGGGAGACTGAAAAATGGCAAATAAGAAAAAATCATTCAAAAAAGTAGGTGCCAATATCCTCCAAGATGGACCTCAAAGCATGACTGACTTCATTAATGATTCACAGGTTAAGAAAACACAGAAATCAAAACCTGATGCACAGATGCACAAAACCGGTTCTGTGCAAAATAAATCAGACTCACAAGATCTCTCAGGGATGCTGAATGTCTCCACTCCTGAAGACCTGCCAGATGTCAGACTGCATGTGTTCATCCGAGGATACCTTGAAAAGAAACTTCTTAATGAGGTCAACCGCCGAAAGCAAGATCCAACCATCGATAGGAAAAATGCTAATAAAAGAACTGTTGTTGAAGAGGCTCTGAAAAAATTCCTATGAATATGTCAATTCTTGCTTTGCATAACAAACTCAATCACAAAAGGCTCAATATGACTGTTGAGCCTTTTGTATTCTACAGCCCATAAATCTTTAAATATATCTTATGTTATCATCAGATAACATGGCAAAAGAACTAAAAGACAAACTTGTCCGTGAAGTGGATGACGACATTTGGACCCGCTTCACTGGATGGTGCAAAATGAATAAAGTAAAGTCCGGACATAAGCTTACAGAGATCCTCAAAAAGTTCCTCAAATCAAATTAACCAAAATCCCCCGCCCAATAAATAATTCAAAAAATGTGCAAAGCAAAAAAATATCATAAAACAAACAATACTCGAATAGATAACTGTATGAGACCTTTCATTAAGAACCTCTCAGAAATCTACAAGAAAAATTATAAAATCCTTGCTTGTTGTTGCGGCCATAAAAAATATCCAATGACAGTTGTTGCAAAAGGTCCGGATGGGAGAATCTTTGAAATGATCAGTGATAAAGATATCCCACGGAAACGGAATTTTTACAAAAGAGATGCACAAGGGTATTATTACATCCCTGAAGTAAGCACACCATAATCCTCCCGCTAAATATTATCCATCAATCACAAATCATGCGTAACGTGATTAAAATAGGTGAACTCTATGGAAGAAAAAAAGATGAGTTTTGAAGAATTAAAAAAAGAATTGATTAATTACAAATGCAAAGATGAATACAGGCAAGCAAGTATAGTAATATTAAGAGATATTTTTAAATCCAAAGCGTGACCGAGAATGAAATGCGTTGTTTGTGGAAAGGATATTGAGAATGGAGACCTAATCTACCAATTACGCCTTGGTAGTATAGAGACTGACAACGATAACTGTACAGGGTTTGATGAAGGCAGTTATCTCACAGACCAATATATTCACTTTGGTTGCCTCAAAAGCAATAGATCAATAATAAATGAATACCGAAAAGAAATATCAAGTCCACATACTGATCAATCATCTCTAAACTTTAAACGCCAAATCTCATTTATCCATGCCAACATCAAAGAAAAATATGTTTCAAAATGATCCCAAAGCAAATCCAATCACAACTAACCCCGGAAAAGATCCAGGAGATTGATTTGCGGGCAATGGGTAACTTGATCTTAAACCGAACAATCACCCTGAGCCATGCCGTCAACGATGAACTACTCGAACCAATATCCCAGTGGCTCGATGATCCGCACTTCATGGACAAATACGCAATCACAATCGAATCCGATGCACCGAGCTGGGCGGAATACAAGAAAAGGCAACGGCAATGGACAGAGCAGCAAAAAGCCCTTGCAGCCGAACGTCTGCGACTCTACTGGCAGGAGATCCAAAGAAAACGCCGTTTCCAAAAAGACATCAAAAATATCCTCGGCAATGCACAGAGCTGCAAATGCACAGACGCACACGACTGCAATTGCACAGATGCACAGATGCACAAGACCGATTCCCACTCAGCCAACACCCAATCAATATTATCAATCCTGGCACCATTCAGCCCAAAGGAAAAACACCGGGCAGAAACAAAGCGGGAATTCAACCAAACCCTAAATACGCACCTCTCAAATCTCCTCCCCTGGCGACTCCTAATCGCAGATCAACTAAGTGGCCAGGACCAGACCTCCCTCAACGACCTCATCCCAATAATCAAATCCAATCCAAAAGCAGATAAAATCTCAAAATTCCAACATCTCCTACAGATGGATAAGGATGGTGACATCACCTTGGAACAAGACACCCCATCCGCCGACATCCAAATAATCCCCACCACCAACAATCTAATCCAAGACTCAGAAATCATAATCAAAGATCAGGCCGGAAGATCTTATGAATTCGACTGGCAAACACTCAGCGATGCCCAAAGAAACAAGGTCATCGCTGATGCAATTGAAAGAAGAATTATATGTAAAACAGAATGAACCCCAACCAATCCAAATTCATCGAAGCTCTGGAAATTAAACTCAAGGAGATAAACGACCCGAACCCGGATATCATCACGCATGAGGGCTATCAATACAGCCTGCGCCATGTCAAGAAATACAAACGCAAACTGATATGGATCACATTTACACCATACGGCTCAGACACAAGAATCAAAGCTGAAATTATGCGAAAGGCAGGCATCAACATAAATGATGCATACAAAGAGAAACTCCTCAAATGCCGAAAAAAACACGGTATAGAAAGCCCGCTGGATAAAGATAATCGAATCCTGGCCCGATGGTTTAAACAATACTGGGATTCATACTGGAATGATAAAGCCAAAGCAATCGAAACGCTCAAAGATCCGCAAGAACGATTCACAAAATCAAATGAAACCATCGCTGAACCAATCCGTCGAATGATGGACCTCCCTGATCCAGATCCTGGAATAAATCCAGAGCCGGAACCCGAATCAAAATCATACACTGAAGAACTAATGGAGGTTGATTAAAATGAAGGACTTTGAGTTGAATCCAATAACCTAAGCATCATAATCACATTGCTGATAATAGGGATTATATGGCTCAAACAGCATGGATACATCCCATAGGCTCCTTGAAAGCCAAATCCACCATTTTCAGCAATTTTGGTATCCCAAATAAAACTCTCTAAGTGTACATACGCCACAGGCGTACACTTCACCCATAAAACCCTACCGTCGATAGGCCCTCAAACGCACATCAAAAAATATCAATCTGCCCATCAATCTGGGGTGCTGAACCACGAAATTCCTGAAATGCCCCTTTTCGGAAATAAACGAGTTGGATGGATCAGGCATGATGACTTTTGGACATTTCCAAGATTTGGACACATGAATAAAACAGGTAATTTAACATGAAAAAGCAGAATAAAACTAATCAATGGGGAATATATGTACTTTTATTCCTTATGTGGGCTACACTCGCTCCCGTTTATATAAGGAAAGAATCTACAAAATACAAAATTGATGAGGCTATAAGATTCAAATTAAGACTCCTCTCACCATTCGGTTTGGTATGGATCATTGTGATCTTCTTCTTCCATGGAATTGAAGGGGTAAGAGGACTTCTTGGAGTGGATGAAGCTGAAACAATGTATATCAATTTCAGGTATAAAAAGAACAGTTTATGATGTATAATGACAGATCCAAAAAATCCAAGAATTGAGCTGAATCCCAGTAAAACCCACCGTCTGGATTTTGATAGCTTTGTTACAATGAACCTGCCAGGCAAACGTGCTGACAATCTACGCTTTGCCTTCAAATTAATCTGGCTTGCACACAGAATCCACCCGCAACATCGGGAAAAAGGCCTACGCCCGGCACATTACTGGAACCTGAAATTGGAAATCGAGGAGCGCCTATCCAAGGAAAGAAATGAAGATGTGGAGCTACAGATTACCAAACCTACAATGGAAAAAGCTCTTCGGTTGATGCGTAAAGCTGGATATCTGAGATATGCACCGCTTGATGATCGATGGTATTTCTCTGGCAAAGCAGCCGGTACCCTGCGTAAGCTTGCAAAAAAAATTGAAAAATACCAGAAAACATCCATGGACAAGAATGAGACCGACCACCTGATCCATGATTTCTGTTTTGGATTGTGATTATCGAATTTGAAATATCATTTGATAATCAACTTTGCTTTTGATAGCAATATCATAGTCAATTCATATTCTGAATAAAGGGGAATCAGGAATGCCCAGCATATATCCAAAATCCACAAAAAAACTTTTCGAGGTATTCATCAACGAATTCACTCCCCCTCCACCAGAAGGTTTGGGCCTTATAGAGCGAAACCCACTTGCAGATGGAGGTTTTTTTAAAAGGCGAGAAATTCTTTCTTGGTTCCAGGAAAACTATCCTAAACTCAAAACGGGAACAATCACTGCCCACCTTAGTCTGATGTCAACAAATGCACCCAGTAGAGTCCACCATACTCTACGCCCGAATGGGGCCGATGACCTTTTATTCCAGATTGACCGCTCGAACTTCCGGCTCTATGTAAAAGAATCAGATCCACCGCCAATCTATAAACAAGACGAGGATAAAGAAACTGCTGAAGACTCTGATGAGATTGAAAACGACTCAACCGAAATTCATGAATTTGCCTATGAGAAAGATCTCAAGAATTTCCTGGTAAAAAACCTTCATGTCATAAACCCATCCCTTACCCTGTACGAGGACGGAGATATTAAAGGGATAGAATTCCCTGTCGGAGGGAGATACATTGACATCCTGGCAGTTGAAAACGACCAGAATCTTGTTGTAATAGAGCTCAAAGTCTCAAAAGGATATGACCGGACCGACCGTCGGGCAACTCCTCAGATATATGGCATGGGTTGAGAAAAACCTTGCTGACCCTGATCAAACAGTCAAAGGAATGATCATTGCCCGAAGCATCTCTCAAGATCTGCGTTTGGCAACCTCAAGAATCAAAGACGTTGAACTCTATGAATATGAACTCTCGATTTCCCTAAAGCAAATCAGCGGTTAAAAAACATAGATTAGAATGGTCAAAAATTTGATTTGGGCTTATACCGGAATTCATTTTCCTTTGATGTACTGAATTATCCTATCAAAATTTTCCCTGATTTTTAATTCGGCCTCTTCATCTGTAGTATTCCAAACTTTTTTCAGATAAGAAATCACAAGATTAACATCTTTTGGTTGTGCTGGATTACCTTTAATTTTAACATATGGACCATCAGTTTCCGTTAGAACTCGCTCGGATGGAATCCTCTCGATGATCTTTTGACCGTTTTTTGATTTTATCATTGCAGGGTTGATTGAAAAAAAGTGACCGGCACCCAATACTTTATCGATCAGCGTGAGTGGGCCGCTGTACCAATGAAAAACAGCCTTTTCAATCTTATGATCAGTGAGAATATCATAGAGGCTCTTTTCAGCCCTTCGTGAATGTAAACTAATAAACCGTGGCCGATCATTTACTATCTCGAATATTTTAACGAGAACGTCTATCTGTTTTTGCCTAAGCGAGGTATTTTTTACAGAAAAATCTAATCCGATCTCTCCTATGTATGACGTTTTAGTCGCAAGGGAACGAAACAGATCTTCATCGAATGTATTTTTACCCACAAGCATGGGGTGATGGCCAAGCGCGAGCCGTATGAATTTAAAATTTAGCAAATGAGGATAACCTAATTTGAAATGTTCCGGGAGGCTGGTCACGGCTATTGTGACAATACCGCTGTTCTCAGCATTTTGAGCCACAACAGGTGGTTTATTAAATTGGTCTATGTGGCAATGAACGTCTATCATCAATTATTACCTTTTAATCCATGCTTTACGCAAAACATTATCTGTTGCTTTTTCACGCAATAAGGTGCGAATTTCCTCCAAAGCTCTGAAAACCACACCTCCATAATCCGGCAATTTTAAAATATCGAGATTACCGTTTGCCAAAAGCAAATCAGAGATTTCTTTCTTTGTAGGGTTTTTCGACATTAAAGAGACATAAGCCCTAAAATCATCTACCAATCCTCCACTCGAATCCAAATCAACTTCATCATTACATATATCTCGTCCATAAACCTCAGTATCAAACCCCACTTTATGGAGAGCAGCTCTTCTATAAATACATGGCATACACCTACCACACTGTTTTGCAGTTCGCCTTATCCAGGTCCTTTTGTGACCGCGTTTAGCACATGAAACGGATAGTTGTGCAATTTGTTGTAATAATGTTTGATTAAGACACTGCTCAACACATTCCCCTTTTGTTTTTAACCCAAGAGAATTTGTAATCCTATTCTCAAAGCCTATATTATTTAATACTTGATCAATACTTTTCAAAAGGAATGGATGCGCAGTCCTCGTGCTACAAGAACCTCGCCGTGAAGGCGTTAGCGGCACATTTAATGCAATATTTCCATTCTCTGGAATAATCATATCGATATTGTCACCCACTAATGAAGCTGTATAGATTCCTAATCCAATAAATATTATTGATCGGCTTCGAAATGTAACTTCACCGCCGGAAGGTGTTTGTCCGACTCTAACCTGAACAAAACTAATTCGATTCTTATAATATTTTTTTAGTTCCTTAATTAATCCATCCTGATCTGATTTTGGACCTGCAACACCTGGATCATAGTGGCTTACTAATTTTATATTCTTTTCTGGATTTTTCTCTAACCAGTCAATTATCCCAATCAATGAGTCAAGACCTCCAGAAAAGAGACTTATGGCACCTGGAGTTGTTTCTTCCTTAAAAAGTCTATATCGAATCTTTTTGGGTCGAATTAAACTGCAATCCAATTTCCTAAATGATATTTGCCATAAATCACCAGTAAGAAAAGATATGGCATCATTAAACCCCTTGGCATTTTTGTTCCATATATCAGGGTCTGATACAGGTATTTCAACCTGTATTTGGCGAGTCCAGTTATCAATAGACAAAGATCTGGATACTAATTTATCTATGCAGTAAATAACAGCGGATATAAAAAGGAAATCAATAGAACAGTCACTGGGTTCATCACATTTATCAAGTAATGTAGAAAAATCTATATCAATTGAAGATGAAAGCCCGGCTGAAGTACAGTTAAGTTTTACTGCAGCGAATTCACTCTTTGTTGCTTCTTGTGGATCTACAGAAACATTGATAATCATGTTAGCCTCCAAAAATTTCAAAGGTATCTTGTAAGATAGTATCAGTGATACTTTGTCCTTCAGATCCTTCCCAATCAACCTGACTTAAATTTCTTTCAGATGCTTTAAGAGCTAAAGAAGATTTTATTGTATCGAAAATACTGTTTAAATATGAATCAGCATTTGTCCTTCCGACCCTATTCACCAAACGCTCATAAAAAACCCTGCAAAACTGTTCATAGAGGTAATAACCAAAAAAATTGTTTAATAGGCCTTCAAGAGTTTTTCCAACCATGACCTCTTCTAAAACATCCTCTACCTGTTCAGGAGTTTCCAGATCACCAAGAAGCTCATCCATTACCTTCGATAGAGCATTCCTGGCATCTGAATCATTAATCGTGCTTGCCGGGCCGCCAAGCTTATCAACAAGTGCAGGTATTATTTCGCCTGCTGGTTTTCCAACAAATTCAGAGAGTCCATAAGAGTTAAGTGCTTGCTGAAGACCACCAGAACCAACAGTGGAAACAAAGCCTGCAATCCTTTGCGCAGTGTTTTGAGCAGATCTACCTACACCTATTGCTCCGCCACCTCTGGAAATATTACGTGCTCCTCCACTTGTTTGGATGAATCCACGCAACGCATCATTTGCAACTGTTGATGATGCCGAACCATTTCTTGCAGCTCGCGTCACCTGACCTTTTAGATTGCCCCAATCAGGAGTGGTCGGAGCTTTGTATCCAGTTGATGTGCCCATAACTCTACTTATCCTTTTTTGGAATTTGCAGTGCCTTTTCTAAAGCTGTTTTTATCTTTGATTTCTTTGATGTCAATCGTTTTATAACATCATCAAAATGAGACTTCATATCAGGTTTGTCTTTAAATAGCCCTGCCATGTCAAAAGCAATTGCTGGTGGAATAGACTCAATAGGCGCTTTCAAAAGTGCATTTAAATATGATTCAACACTACCTGAAACATTCTCATTGATTAATTTTATAAAAGCATCATAACCAACTTTCTCATCTGGATGACGTTTGATATATGTTTCCAATAGATCAAGGAATGATACTCTTTCTTCTTCTTTGAAGGACTGTACAGTTCCGATCGCCTTATTTACGACAGAATTATTGTTAGAAATGATATCGGAAAATGCCAAACGAACAACCGGTGAAATCAAGGCTGTTGCTGAAAGTGTTGACTCTAATCGATCTCTTGCTATCCAAAAATAATCACGCAGATCAATGTCTGATAATTGTGGCTCCATCGCCAACCACCGTTTAACTGATTTTGTGTCCCACCTTACCTCTGGAATCTTTACACTTTCAGCCTTTCCGTTATCGTCAGTAATTTTAGAAACAAGATTTTCCCAATTCTCTATTTCCTTTGGAAAACCATCTTGAGTTTGTTGCCAATCAAACAAATCTCGAAATTCTTTTGAATGGGCATATTCTAAAATCATTAGTTTGACAAGGACATCATCCCTGATATTGCTTAACTTAGCTACCTTTGCAAGCTTCTTTCTTAAAACAAATGCGTTGAGGAATCTTTTAATCTGACGCGGGTTTCCTTTCAGACCTTCTGTGATGAGGGGAGATGCTTGAGATGAAAACGTTAAACTCAGAGATAACTCACTCGGTAAATTGTCACTGCCAATTGCCTTCTCCACATCAGCGTATCCAAATACAGAATATCGATTTTCCTCTCTATCCTCCTTGCAACACACGACACACTTCTCAAAATGATCAGAGCCAAGCATCTTCTGGCAAAAAAGGAGGGTCATGTAGGTTTCAACTTCAGCTGGTGATAAACGTGGGAGACGATAAGGAATTTGAATCAATTTTTCAAGGTAATCAGTAATTAAACTGTCAGGAGCCTCGCTATCCTCTTGTCCACGCATTTGATCTGGAGAGTAGGTAACTGCTATTGCATGCCTCACAATTCGAGGATCAGCACCAATCACAAAAGCGGTATTGTCAACATTCAAGAACAACTTGATTGCTTCAAGATTCTCAATAATTCTTTGAGGTGTGCATCGATCAAGGTCATCAACCATTATAACAAGTCCCTCAATATCACTATCCCGAAGCATTTTAGCGAACCGTTCACGAAATGTTCTTACATCCAATGGGCTTGCTGGAGTTTTATCCGATTTGATTAATTGTTCCCAATTAACTTTATTTGTGCCGGTTGATTTTCCATCTTCAGTTTTTGTACCATCCTCAGGTTCTTCGCTGTTCCCAACACCCATAAGACCCGCTGCAGATTTCATCAGGGAAGGAACAACTGTGGCTCCACCTGAAATGTATGCGGCAATAGCTGGCAGCGCCACTTCTTTAAAACCAAGGCTTGCAGCACGCATCCAATTAACAGACTTCATCAGAGAAACTACATTATCGCGAATTTTTGGTCCAAATCTCTTATGTTCACCTAATTGAAGCAACACTGAACTTATGATTGCTGACTTCGCATCATCATATCCCTCAAAAAGCCATCCATTAAAATAAAGGCAAGCAACATTTTCATATTTTGCCTTTTCTTCTGGATCAGTGTAACTACTTGGATCTAAATCAATTTCAAGCATCTTCATTATGCTTGTCTTTCCACCGCCCCAATCTCCGAACACGCCAATTGTCACTGGCAATAATTCAGGATTGGTAACCACTGACTTTATTAAGTCAGCATGGACTTTGAACCCTAAAAGATCTAAAGTTGTTTCATTATCTGACCACATAAATAACTCCTACTATAAGTTTTATGGCTGATTTCTTCTCCATTATCTGACAATTAAGAAAGTCATTTTCATAAAACAACTTTCTCAAGCCTTTCCTTTCTTTTCTCCCAATCAGGCATAAGCTTTGAGAGCAGCTTGTAAAATTCAGCCCCGTGCTGACTAACTTTCAAATGACACAATTCATGCACGATTACATAATCAATGCAATGTACAGGAGCCTTAGCAAGCTCTGTGTTGAGCATTACTTTGCCCGATGGTGTACAACTCCCCCAACGTTTTTGCATACGGCGATAATGAACTTCAGGAAAGGGGATACCAACCCTGCGGACCATTGAATAACAATTTTCGAGTCTCTTTTTTAACATCGCTTTTGCATGATCCTTATACCAACTGAGCATAAGGCCTTTTACACGTTCAAAAGCTGAAACAACCTTTGTATGCACCCAAAAATACCGGCCTTTCAATTTGACTTGTTCTTTAGCCCCTTCAACGATCTTCAGGCGGTATTGACGGCCAAGGTATAAATGAGTCTCTCCACTTACATACCTTCTTTCTGGTGGTAATGGCGTAAATTGGTCGAAATAATCTATCTGCCGCAATATCCAATCAGCACGTTTCCGTACACGTTTCAATTTGCGTAATGTTTTAATTTTTTTGAATTGATCATCAAATTGTTGTATCAGATAGCCTCTTAAATTTGTTCCCTTGGCATTTAAATATATTGCTGGATTTGCCCCTTTATCAATTAATTGATCCCGCAAAAAAACAATTCCATAAGGCTTTAATTTAATATTTCTTTTAGGGATATCTGATACCAAATTTTTAATTTGATTGAGAGGTGTTTCAGTGAAGCAGACAGTTTTAAAATAATTTTGCAGTTGACTACTTATATCCATTTTCCGGAGCTTTGGACTAAATAGGCAGTGATAATTTCTGGCTTCAATTATTTTTCTTTGGAGAATATTTAACAGATTTTCAAGTGCTGACATATCGTCATAATCTCTTGTTAAATGAATCAAATATCTCGAAAGATCTGAACGTTTATCAATCATTTTTTATTCCTGTTTGCAGCAGCGTCCATCTAATACAAACTGCAACAACTCCACGGGAGTTTCCTTGAAAAATGAAATTTTAAAATAACGCTTTCCAACCAAGAATGCCTCTATTTGTTTTTTATCCGCTTTTTTTGTCGTTAATGTTATCCACGCTTACGTTTATTGCTAAGCTCTTGCTCAAAATCCTTAATTGTTTTTATATCAGTATCAATTTCCTCAATCAAAGGCATGCTACTATAAACACCAGGAGCCGTATCATGTCCTTTGAAAAGTGCACTGCATTTTCCCATTGCTGAATCAATTAGTTCAATATCATCATCTGTTATATCTTTAAGTTTTTTCAATCTGGTTGTTTGGACACCTCGCCCAAATCTTTCGACAACTTTATTAAGCAACTTCTCTTCAACCAATCTCTCCCAGGCTTCTCTAAGATATCCATAAAATGAGCCTGCTAATTGATCATATTCTGTTTCTGTTCCCTCTTGGTCAACTTTTCTGAGTTCTCGACATAAGACCTTTAAATACTTGATGCGTTTTGCTGTCGTTAAAGCATCCCATGGTGGTGCACTTCTCACAATGCCTGTCACACTTCTACCACGATCAAGACTGACAACATTAATCTTTGAACTATCAACAGTTTCAGACGATTCCAATAAAAGTTTTAGAAAAACAATATCATGTGTGAAAACAATCACTTGCCTTTCAAGTGATTCCATAACTAAACGAGAGGCAATTTTTGTTCTCCATTTATGATCCAGCGAGTTGACAGGATCATCAAAGACCACACAAGACATTCTTGCATCAGCTTTTAGTTCAGCAAATACACTTGCGAGTGCTAAACATTTTTGTTCACCTTCACTTGCAATGGTATGTAATTTTGTCGATCCTACATCATTTAATTTTAGTTTGAACAATTGGGCACCACTACTGCCACGTGTATTTGCCTTGACCTCGTAATAATTAAAACCCATTTGTTGTAATTCGGTTTTAAAATAGTCTTTAAGTGAACTTGTCAAGTACACGTTACTTATTTCTGTACTCTTCTGTGTAATCAAACGTGGATTCGTTTGGTTTTTAATCTTACCATATGCCAAATATGCTTTTTGACGTTTTACTTCGGCTTCAATCTGAAGTTTCCCATCAGTGAGAGCTTTTTTTGCCTTCAACTCTTTTTCTAATGCCATTTTTGCATTATATTGTTTCTCTACTTCTTTATCGTCCTTTAAAGCTTCTACCTGTTTTTCAATATTCTCTATATGTTTTTTGATGTTATCAACTATAGATCTGTCATATTTCGGGGCAGCCTCGATTTCGGACTCTTCCACATTATGAGTAAGCAATAACGATTGACGTTTTGAGAATTGATCTAAAAATTCTTGTATTGAATCTTTTATCTTCGGTAAATTCTCTTCTAATTCTTCAATAACAGCCTTGTATGGCTCAAGTACCAAAAAAACGTTTTTAATTACTAATAACTTTTGTTTCAGTTTATTTTCTGCGGTCTTATGATCTTTTTGAGTTGCATCTTTTATATATTCCTCAAATTTTGTCATCCTAACCGAAGCTTTATCAGAAACATCTTGCAAACAAAGAGGACAATAATCACCGGCAACAGTTGGAAAGGCCTTTTCATCATTTGTTGTTTTAATAAAATTAGAGGCCGCATCCCATAATACTTTCCATGATTTTGAACCGATACCATCTAAAGGCAATTCTGAAAACACTTTCTCTCTTGCTATTTCGGCAGCATCGAATTTAGTTTTTAAGTCTGACTTCAAATCCATGACTGCTTTTTCTTCGTCATTGGTTATAGCTGATGCAGCTTCTTCAAGAGAATTCAAGAGAGGCTTTAAGGATGTTATCTTTCTCTCAAGTTTCTTTCTGATTTCAGCTGCAGTTTTTGTTCGTAATCCTAAAAGCTCTCGTTGTGTTTTTTCAAACGTTAGAATTTCATCACTGGTTATGCAGTTCGATTCAAGCTGAATGGAAGTGGTTGATGTACTTATACTTTTTAGGAATTTCCCTGCAATAGTATTTTCATCAATAATAGGCAATTTTTTTGGTAAAGAGTATTCTGCAATCTTTGGCTCAACCTGAGTCTTAATATACTTACACACTTTAATAAGCTCATCTAACAAATGTAAGCCTGCTGGACGGTAGTCGAGTTCACCTTCTTTTTCTACATAATGACATGCAGATTGAGTATCAAATATACGAATGGATTTAAGTGCAGATATTTCATTGCCTTGATATTCCCAATGGACTTCCTTCTCAGGCTCATCACCAATCTGATAACATATCTTGGATAAACAAGGTTTATTTTCAAAATCGAATATATTTCCCAATATATTGGGTTTTTCACCTCGCGTCAGGCAAGCATTCTTCAAAATTTTTGCATAACTAGATTTACCGACACCATTATCCCCATAGATTACTGTCATTCCATCTATAGAAAAATTCAATACTTGTTTAGCCGCTAAAGATGAAACATTATCAACTGGCCCTAATTTACAAAGAATGACCTTCTTTTCTTCAATTTCAAAACCAGCAGAGGAAACAGGTAAAATATAATTTTCAAATTCGGGCAAATCTTCTAAAAAACCGGCTTCTTTTTTTGCTATGCGATAGAAAAGATCATAATGTCCTTGATCCAAATTAACACCTTGGAGCACTAACCTTAATCCCTGACGCCACCATATTGGACGCCCTTCCTCATTTATCCAATCTGCTATCTGTGTTATAGCTGTCATTAGAAAATCCTATATATGAATTGGTTAATCACCCTATAATTCAGAACTTAGGAGTGCAATTTAGACGACATGAGAATAAGGATGAGCCATGCGCAACTTTTTTCATAGCAATGTATCTCTGGAAAGCATATCTTCGATTTTTGTGGCAGATATGTTTTTCAATATATCTAATTTAGAAATAATTTCATCTCGATTTAATAAAATAATTTGTTGCTTATTTGCGGGTCTTTTTTCATGCCCTTCTTCAAGACCCAACCGCTGCAATGCATAAAAGGCAAATGCAGCCTTAATCTCAAAATTTAACTCACCGTTGACCATGCCGTAATCGAGTTCAATGCATTTCTTTGGCCCATCCGTTAAACCCTTATGTGGTGCAATTTTGAAGGTCACATCATTAAACCATTCAAAATCATTGGTATGGTCAAAATTATGTTTTTTCTCTTCCCGTAAGGATAATATTCTTCCAATATTGAAATCCTTATATTTTTTATCATTATGACAAAATGCTCGGGCATGCCAACGAAAACCATCAAAGCCAATTGCATGAGGTGTAATCCAACGCCAAACAGGATCAGGTTTATTCATTGATTGGTATTCGATATTAATAGCATTCCCTTCCCTGATATTTTTTAATAAATATTTTAAAACGGAAGGCTCAACTTTGCGTCTAATACATGGAAGGCTATAAAAGGAAGGGATTGAACCACAAAAAAAGATTTTATCTTTATAATCACGTGAAACTAATTGAGATAAATATTTTTCGCTGTCAGGAAAAATTAATTCCGGATTAAATTTTAATGAAGCTATGTACTGCTTTGCACTATTATCATATTGAATGTTATCTGGTGCTAATTCACTATATACTTTCAAATCTTTTGTCGCTTGAGGTATAGTGAGAATGATCACAAAAGATACTGGATAAATAAAGAAAAATTTGCAAGATATGTCAGGTTTGGGGTTGGAGTTCCCTCCCTTACCTTGAAAATAATTGAAGGAACTCCTGCCTCATTAA
>Ga0075120_10001490_pt1 | contig 18142 bp, 14 predicted proteins | sample AntAceMetag02UKL_FD_69792 | JGI IMG/M metagenome (GOLD analysis project Ga0075120, IMG submission 69792) | Saline lake microbial communities from Ace Lake, Antarctica - Antarctic Ace Lake Metagenome 02UKL | ecosystem: Environmental > Aquatic > Non-marine Saline and Alkaline > Saline | place... | reverse complement strand
CTTGTGCATGGACGATACGGGCATGCCGATCTCTTTCAATGACATCCTGGACCGCGCCAGAGACCTGGTGGAAAAACTCAACAAAATCGGCATCCCCACTGCATCCATTTATGTGGATCCTCTGGTCCAGCCCATCAGCGTCGAATCCAACAAAGGCACTATGGTTCTGGACGCTGTCAGAGCCATAAAAGCTGAGTTCCCCGAGGTTCATATCACGGGCGGCCTATCCAACATTTCCTATGGCCTGCCCCAGAGAAAAATTATCAATCGGACCTTTGTCTCTTTGATGATGGATGCCGGCATGGATTCAGCCATTATTGATCCTCTGGATAAAAAAATCATGGCCACCATCAGAACGGCGGACATGCTTTTAGGCAAGGATGATTTCTGCATGAACTATCTTAAAGGGGTTCGTTCCGGAGCCATTGAAAGTTAAAGACAAATAAACATAATGCCTTGTTTGAACAAGGCATTATGTTATTCCTGACCCGATGCTGCTTTGTCATTCAATGGCGGCATCGGGTTTTTCTACTTCACAGAAAGAACAGGACAATGTGCCTCTAAGATAATGTATTGAGCTGTTGAACCAAAAACAAGCTTTCCTACTTTTGATTTTTTTTTGATGCCGATTATGATTTCATCAACCTGTTTTTCCCTGGCATACCATACAATATCTTCTCCAGGGTCAAGGCCCCTGATAAGAACATGGGTTTCGCATTCAACCCCATTGTTTTCAAAGACTTCCTGTCCAAGCTCTTCGAGCTCGGCTTCCAGCTTCCTTATTGTCAGCAGTTTTGTATCAGGTTCGCAGGTTTTGGCCAGGTAGACATGTGCCCCCAGTTTTTTGGCCCTTAAAAATGCCTCATCCAAAACCCTTGAAGTGGACATATTTTTGTCATATGCAATTAATATTTTCATGATCCTCCTTTGTTTTGCCTTTGCCCATTTCATAAACGCCCCTGCATTTCTCAATATAGAGCCTTCTACATATTGGAGGTTTTTTCTCACCCTGTCAATTGGTAATTTAACTTAACTTAACTTTCGGCCTTAAGTCCTTGCAGACTCTACTAAAACCGGGCAACTCCGAAAGTTGAGTTGGTAACTTAATCAAGAATTTCTACAATATCCTTGGTTAAGTATTTTTCATATCTCAAAACTTAAAGTTTTTCAGTTAATACAGGGATCACATCAAAAATATCTCCCACAATGCCATAATCACATTTGGAAAAAATAGGCGCATCCTTGTCTTCATTAATGGCCACAATGACCTTTGATGTCTTCATGCCTGCAAAATGTTGAACTGCACCGGAAACTCCGCAGGCAATGTAGAGTCTTGGGCTTACTGTTTTACCAGTCTGGCCCACCTGCATGGAATGGGGTGCATAGCCCGCATCCACGGCGGCTCTGGAGGCACCCACGGCAGCTCCTATTTTTTGAGCACAGGCTTCAAGCATTTGATAGTTTTCAGCCGCCTTGATGGCCCGGCCACCCGTGATGATTACCGGAGCTTCAGTCAGATCCAGTTTTTTCCCGGCATCTTTTTTTACTTCCACGATCTTGATCAATCCTGGATCTACTGCATCAGCCTTAAATTCCACTATTTCACCAGCAGCAGGTGCTGCCAGAGGTTCGATGGAATTGGGACGGATGGTACACAGAAGAAGGGAACCGTTTACCTTAAGCGTGGCAAAGGTTTTACCGGAAAAATGTGATTTTTTCACTGTTTTATCTTCAATATTGACTTGTACACAATCTGATACCAGGGGTTCATCCAGGATAGCGGCAATTCTTGCAAACAAATCTTTGCCTGTTGCACTGGCTGTTCCTAAAAGGGTTTCAAAGTTATATTCCTTTACCGTAGCTGCAATCATTTGTGCCTGCAGGTCCGGACTTGATGAAACATCGCCCGGGGCTGTAATGCTGACGATTACAGCTGCTCCATATTCTGCCAATTTATCTTTAACTGCAGAAACATCATCACCCAATAGCAGTGCATAGATCTCTTCACCGGCGGCAGCCGTCATTACACCAAAGCTGGTCTCTTTTACTGCATTGTTTTCGATTTCAATTAAAATTCCTGTCCTGGCCATATCCTTTTCTCCTTATCTTATAAAACCTTTTCATCCTCTTTAAGGATTCTGACAAGTTCAGTTACCTGATCATCCACAGATCCCGCAAGCATTTTTGCACCGGATCGTTCAGGTACAGATTCCAAATTTTCAATGGTGACTTTGCCTTGAGATACGTCAATACCCAGTTCAGAAAGCTCAATCTCCTTAATCTCTTTTTTCTTGGCTTTCATGATGTCAGGAAACTTGGGGTATCTTGGTTCATTCAGGCCTTTTGTTGCCCCGATCACACAGGGGAGACTCATTTCAATGACCTGTATTTCTCCACCTTCAGCTTCTCTTTGGGCAATTGCTTTACCTTCATCAATGGTAAGAGAAGAGACTTCATTTACAACGGGCATGCCAAAGAATTCAGCCAGGCGGTACTGGGTCTGAAAACTTTCTGTATCAACAGATCCTTTTCCCGTAAAAATCATATCTGGCTTACCATCCTGATCCATGACCGCTTTTAAGGCCTTTGCTGTCAGATCACTGTCCAGAAACTGGCTATCGGTTTTAACAAGGATAGCCCTGTGGGCACCCATGGCCATGGCACTCCTTATTGTTGTTACAGCTGAAGCTTTACCCACTGTCACAACGACAACCTCGCCGCCTTGTTTTTCCACCAGGCTGACCGCTTCTTCAATCCCGTATTCATCATAGGGGTTGGACACAAATTTAATTTCTGAATCTTCAAACCCGTTGTCACCAGCAAGTTTTATGCTTGCTGCAGTGTCAGGTACGTGTTTTACACATACACAAATTTTCATTATTTACTTCCTCTTTATTGGCTTCTAACTCTTCATTTTCTCATTTTTCGGATCATACAATGGCATGGTCACGACTTCGGCTATCCGCGCCCGTCCTAAGATTTCCACTTCCATTTTTGTTCCGGCCTTTGCAAATTCAGGTTTTATATATCCCATGGCAATACTTTTTTCAACCCTGTGACCATATCCGCCCGAGGAAGTCATGCCAATACGTTCTCCATCTTTGAGAATCGGATTGTATCCCCATGGATCAGAATCTTTAGCATCTACGACCAGGCAAACCAGTTTCAACGGTACACCTTTTTCCTTCTGCTTAAGAATCCCTTGTTTACCGATAAATTCCTTGTCCATTTTCACTGTCCAGGCCACATTGGTTTCAAGGGGGGTATGGTGAACATTCATTTCACTCTTCCAGGCCAGGTATCCTTTTTCAAGACGCATGGAATCCATGGCATGCATGCCTATCAATTTAATATTGAATTCCTTGCCTGCCTCCATCAATGCGTTGTAAACAACAATCTGCTGCTCAATGGGATGGAAAATTTCAAACCCAAGCTCTCCCACATAGTTCATGCGGTTGATGCGGCATTTGGTCCTTCCCACATAAATCTCCTGGGAAGTGGAAAATTTAAATACCTCGCCGGAGACATCATTATAAGCAGCCTTTGCTAGAACTTCACGGGATTTGGGCCCGGCAAGAACCAGACAACCCATCTGGTATGTGATATCTTCCATGTGAACACTTCCGTCCTGTGGAAGGTTTTGCTGCATCCAGTGCTGGTCATGCTTTTTACCTATTGAAGCTGTGACACAGAAAAATTCTTCCTGGCTCACACGGGTGATGGTCATGTCTGACTTAAAGTTTCCATTATGATCCAGCATGGGGCAAAGGGCAATTCGGCCGTCTGTTTCCGGCACATTCTGGCAGGTCATGTTGTTAAGCCAGGCTTTGGCGCCTGATCCTGAAATTTTTGTCTTGGCAAAACGGGTAAGATCGATTATCCCCACATGGTTCATCAAATGCTTGCACTCATTGTCCACATGCTTAAAGGCATTGGAACGTCTCCAGGAAGGCTCTTCATAGGAGTCTTCACCCTTGGGTGGGAAATAATTGGGGCATTCCCAGCCATAGTAATCTCCAAATACTGCATTGGCCTGCTTCTGATATTCGTAGATGGGGCTGGTTCTGTTAGGCCTTGCCGCATCCCTGAATTCGTTGGGATAAATGGTGGAATAAAGTCTTGGATAAGTATCTGCAATCTTTTGGGTATTATATGCCCAGTTTGCAAAGGAACCATAACGTCTGGAATCCACAGCCCAGAGATCAATTTCCGGTTCCCCGTTCATGATCCAGCCGGCAAGGTAATGGCCGATACCACCGGCCTGGGTAATTCCAAAGCTGTAGCCGCAGGCCTGGAAAAAGTTTTTCAAGGGGGCGGCAGGTCCCACCAGGGGATCTCCATTGGGAGTGTAGGTAATGGGGCCGGCTGTCACATTTTTGAAACCTGTTTCTCCAAGGATGGGGAACCGATCCATTCCTGCTTCAATGCAGTCGGAAATATTGTCGATATCCGGTTTTATTTCTTCCTGGGCATAGTCCCAGGGTACTCCATGCTTTTTCCATTGCTGGCCATTGGCTTCGTACATGCCCAGGATCAAGGAATCCATTTCCTGGCGAAGATAAATTGATTTATCAGGATCACGAATAAGCGGTAAATAGGTATCTGCATCGGCAATGGCATTGATTTTTTCATATAGAATATGGGTATGTGCAATGGCAATGGAGGGAATTTCGATTCCAACCATCTTGGATACTTCCGGGGCCCAGAGACCTGCTGCATTGATAACATACTCACAGGTAATATCTCCTTTGTCAGTCTTTATAAGCCATTCTCCGGAAGGTGTTTGTTCAATACTTTTTACCAGGGTATGGAGGTTGATCTCAACGCCGTGCTGTCTTGCTCCCTTGGCCATGGCCTGGGTCACTGAGTTGGGATCCACATCCCCGTCATCCGGCCAGTACAGACCTCCCAACAACCCTTCTGTATTCATAAAAGGATGCATTTTCCCAATTTCTTCCGGGGTCACATAACTGACATCCAAACCAAGACAACGGTTCATTGAATAAGCATATCCCAGCTCATCCATACGGCCTGGATTATCGGCTGTCCGAATGGAACCCGTGGTATGCCATCCGGTGGATTGTCCGGTTTCTTTTTCCAGTTCCTTGAATATTTCAATACTTTTCATGTTCACCTGGGTGCCATAAAAGTTTGAATGAAAAAAGGAGACATTTCCAGCTGCCATCCAGGTGGACCCTGAGGTCAACTCATGTTTTTCCACCAGGACAACTTCATCCTTCCATCCATATTTTGCCAGGTGATAGGCAACACTCACACCTATTGCGCCACCACCAATAACGACCGCTCTTGCATTGGTTTTCATTATTGCAAATCTCCTTTAACTCAATTTTTCTTTAGTTTCTACCATTAAAAAAATAGTGTAAAATTTTGTTTTTAGTCTTTCTGATATTTGTATCATAAAAACAAGAAAATCCCCAAGGTAATATATCATTACCAGAATCAATACCAGGACGTAAATAATAAACAAAGCCTCACAAACAATTAATAGCGAATGCAGTTTGTATACCAACACATATTGAGTGCCTGACCAAAAAACCCCTTGTTAAAGTAACGCCGCAGAAGGGTGAGTTTTCGTTCAAACATTATCAATATCTGGAGTAATTGCCTCAGCGTCCACATCCAATTCTCTTTCCTGGGCATCATGCATCTGAGACATTGTATCACCTGACGAAATTCGGTGAACTTTCCGTTTTTTAAGAGGACTGCTCACTGTATCACTCAAATCAGGATAATATGCTTTCCTTTCTGACGCTTCAGCAAGTTTTTTACTCCACATATTAAAAGAGTCAATATTGTTCAAAGTATGGTCTGCATTTCTGGGTCCCCCTTTTTCAAAAATCTCCCTTATCCCTTTTATTACATGTTTATCTTCAGGCACATAAAGAGGGAGTATAAAATCGTGCCTTATCTGGTGCCATATCCTTCTTGATTCCCTTTCCTGTTCACAGTCTTTAATAAATTTTTCAAGACTGAAATAATTGAGGCTTCCCATGGCACCCATTGCATGGCGCAGAATATGTACGCCATACTCCCTTAAGGTATTTCTGCTGAGTGCAGATTCCTCAACAGCAGCGGGGATATTGTCAATTATGCTGGTGCTTCCTCCGGACTGGGCAGAGGGAAACCCTGTAATCCAGAGATTAAGACGCGCCATTGCTGAATTGATGATGGGCTGTCCAGGATCGCTGTAGCAAAGATCTCCTCCTGATCCCAGAACATCTGGAATGCCTCCATGTACACACCCTATGCCCGGATTAATGGTCTGTGCCAGAACCATCATAAAAAGAACCTGGGCGTGAACCTGGGTGAGAAGGGCTTCAGGGCTTGCCGGTCCTGATGATCCTGCAATGGTAAGATCCAGAAGTAAAAGATTGTTTCCGGATTGTGCACTTCTGATAAAAGGCTCCACCATGGTTGGCATGAAAGTAAGCGATGTTATCAGGCTTGTGCCGTCAAGCCAGTCATCCCTTCCTTTAAAAAATCCAGTCTCTTTATCTGACATGTTTTTGGTGAAAGTCATCTTAAGTTCAGGAAAATATTTATCCATGAGTTGTGCAGATTCAAAATCAGAAATAGATTTATCCGTTGCAACGGGAACACTGAAAATTCCAAGACAGTCAGAAAACTCTCCTACGTTCATTACTATTTCTTCAAATTCTTTACGATTTGCAGGCAAAAGATCATCTCTTCCCGGGCGAAGCAGAAAAGGGGGAGTAGCCCCTGTTCCAAATGCGTTTTCTCCAGGGTCCTGTTCCATATCTTTTGGCACCTCTGCGAGACATGATTCCATATAATCTTCCCTGAGGGGGATAAACAGGGAAGTCTCATTTTCAAAATCAATAGCATCTGCTTCAAGCAAAATATCCATGAGAGCCGGGCTATGGGAGATATCAACTCCAATCTCTGTTAATACATTCCTGGCATTCCTGTCAATTCTCTTGTATATTTGTTTTTCTTTGATAAGGGCTTCCATATCATCAATTCTTCCCTTGGCTATATCAGCCTCAGGGCTTCTTGGCCAGAGATCCTTAATTCTGGTATAGTTTTTCCTGGCACTGTTAAACTCATACTTGTTTTCTGATTCTACTGCAGAATCAAAGAGACGGATTATTTCTTTCTGCCTTTTTCTCATCTCCTAAAAACTCCCTTTTCTATAAAAAAATTATATGGATATACATGGTAAATAAATTTACCACAACAAAAAAAGAACAGTACACAAAAAGCATAATATAATTTAACCATATAACATAGGAATTTGCTTTTTGCTAACAGAAGTAAAAAAAAATTCAACGGCTGAAATATGAAATCCTGAATCTTCATAAACCCATTCACAGATATGCCCGCTTCATACTCTGGCTTTTCGCCATGGCTTTCGGCTTGTCAATCGCCAGGTTCCATTCGGTTAGTACAATTCCTTGATCTAAATCAAGGAATTGTACGCAAAAATCGTATAGCGTATAGCCCATATTTGCATCACAATTTGAGGTTATTTTGCGTAAAACTTTCGATAGATACAAAAAGGTATAAGGTTTTTGGGGTTGTTACAAATATAAAGGAAATGAATGGGTAAGATCTCATTCACTGGCTCCACGCAAGATGTGGTAAAAGTGCAGAAGCCCACGCTGTTATGAAAGATGACTTGGCCAGTGGAAACCTGACTTCTGCAGATCTTGGAGAGAACGCTGCATGGTGTTGGATGCAGGAGCCTTGCCTGCAAGTATACAAAAAACTCCTCAAAAATTTGGATCACTCGAAAAATATGATTCCGCAATTTTATGTTTTCTTTCTTTTGCCTGGCACTGAATTAATGGGATTCCATATTTCAGTACATAGGCATGAACCCCTCTAGTGAAGCGACCTGCAAAACACATGAGTTGTGAATGATTAAGATTATCATCATTTCCCATCAACATGCGCCACCAAAAACGAAAACCTTCAAAAGATTGTCTCAGGACGTTTATTTTACTTTAAAATTCGTGTCTCACATAAGTCCAATTTCTAAGAGTTTTTTTTCAGTCGGTCTGCCAAAAGCATCCCACCCTCGTAATTCATAATATTTTTCCAAGACACTCTCATATCCTATTGGGGCTTTTTGGGCACGGCTTCCACTCTGTCCGGGAACAAGCAGTTTTTTCGGCAAAATATCATCTTTCCGTGTAATTCCATATTTGTTATTCACAAGCCGCTGAAGGGTAAATATTCTCTCCCCCGCTATAAGAAAATCATCCATATTCCAATTCCATCCTGTTATGGCATTTAGCGTGTCTAAAAGGTCACTAAGCGTCATTCCCCCGAAAAGCATAAATTTGCAGTGCACCAACGCATTTGTCAATGTAGCATAATCCTGATACCGTGCAGTTAAAAATTCTGTATTTTCAAGTTCAAAGCGATCGATCTCTTTATCTATACCTGCTTCCGGCAACAAAAATCCCATTGATGCAACCTGCGGGTTCCCCCTCTCGTGGTGAGCTCCGGTTGAACTCGTCGCATAGTTTACCGCAATAGAATAATATGCCCTTGGATCATGTGCCGGAATGTCGAGGCCTTTTACATGCGCAGCAATTTCAATCGCTCTTTCTCCAAAAATTTTAGCCGCATTGATAATACCTGAACACGCTACTTTCCCAAAGCCTTCCCGCATTGCAATCTGATGAATTAAAGTGATCATTACGTCCTTATCACCCCACTGAAGATCCAAGCCATCGGTGTCCTTAGAAGAAATAATTCCTTTTTCATAACATTCCATGCAAAAACCAAGGAAAGCACCCGTAGAAATCGTATCCAAACCGTATCGATTACACAAATCATTCATTTTTGCCAGAGCCTTAACATCATCCATCAAACAGCAGCTCCCTAACATTGCCAGGCTTTCATACTCGGGGCCGGGGCCTTCCATTGCATACTCAGCAGGGCTATCCACTTTAATGTGGCGATGACAGCCAATGGTGCAAAATTTGCACGAATTAGGCTTTGCATTCAAGGTTTCTGTATAGGCCGGTGATCCAATTTTTTTTGCCCCTTCAGGCCAGACGTCACCAGACCAATATTTTACAGGTGCATCCCCAGTCTCCACAGATCCTTCCAATATAGACGCGGTGCCATCCTTTCTGAGCCAATCCTTGGTGTTCTGAGCAACTTTTTTACCAATTTCTTTTGTGAGCATCTTAAGCCGATCCGGATCGTTGACCGCAACAACCTGTGTGCCCTTTACAGCAATTGCTTTTAAATTTTTAGACCCCATAACAGCGCCTATACCGCAGCGCCCTCCGAAACTATGTTTATCAGCAACAATGCATGCAAAAGAAACCATATTTTCACCGGCCTGTCCAATGCTTACAATTTTGGCTGATTTTTCATCAATATCTTTAATGATTGCATCTGAAGAAAAATAAGAATCCATCCCCCAGTAATTTTTTGCATCCTTTATCTCAACTACTCCATCATTAATCCATAAAAATACAGGAGATTCGGATTTTCCTTGAACAATAATGGCGTCATATCCGGTCTGCTTCAACTCGATTGCCCAATCTGCACCTGCTGCTGTTTCACCAAAGATTCCTGTGAGAGGAGATTTGGTCACTGCAACAAACTTGGCCGCGCCTGTTTGTTTAGACGCCTGAAAAGGCCCCAATCCAAAAATAATTCTATTGTCAGGATCAAACGCGTGAACATTCTCATCTACCTCTTCATAAAGAATCTTGGCCCCGTAGCCACCGCCACCTAAAACCTGCTTCCATACTTCTTCCGGCACATTTTCAGAATTTGTTTTATGTGATGTAAGGTCAACCCTTAAGACCTTTCCCCAGTATCCGTTTGCCATGGCGTATCTCCTAAAATAAAAATATCTTCAATTAACACTGTTTTTCTTGCATTATTTCAACTATTTTAACATCAGCTGATACCATTTCTCTTGACAGCTCTCCAATTTTCTTAATGGTATCTTCAGGACGGACGCATAAAATTCCATTGTCTGTTGGCACGCACAAGCCACTTATCGCCAGAAATGCGCTTTCAGTTGCTGTTGCGGCTGCAGTGGAAAGCTTCAAAGCACAGCCAGCCTTGGCACCGTCGCAAATCATCCCGGTTATGTTGGCGGCCATGATATTTATCGCGTTACCTATTTGATCTACATTGCCCCCTAACAGATAAGTTACCCCGGCTGCAGCACCTATCCCGGCTTTAATAGCACATCCACAAATGGCTGACAGATATGCCGATTGATTTAGCATAAACTTTGTTACCAGGTGAACCAGCATCGCAGCCTCAACTATTTTTTTCTTATCTATTTTTAATTCTTCGCCCACGACACTTATCGGTATTAATCCCGTAATACCCTGATTTCCAGAGCCGGCAGTACTCATAACCGGCATATTAACGCCTCCCATTCTTGCATCACCAGCTGCTGCTGCCATTATTTTGATATGCGTAATGATATTGCTGCTCAAAATATTTTTTTCTACCAGGTCTGAATAGTGCCGCCCCAGTTGGAGTCCATATTCTCCACGTAAACCTTCAAGCGCTATTTTTTTATTCATAACAAGGCCTTCATATACAAAATCTCTTTCACCAGTGCTCATCTTTTGTACTATTTCAACCAGATCTTTTAATTCCTCCGGGATTTTCTCCTCTTCGTCCATATCAGACTTGGGGCTTCTTTCAAAAATAATCTCGCCATTAACATTTATCTCGCTGATAGCGTCTGGTTTAATTTGTATCCGTACCATTGAATGGTTTAGCTTATCGTTTATTAGATATTCTAACTCGATCCGGACGTCTATAGATGCAATTTCAGATGAATCATCATTTTTTTTAAAAATGACCTTCTGGGAATCAATTAACTGTTTTGCTTTTTCAATATTTTGATCTGAAACCCCTTCAAAAAGTGAAAAGCCTTTTGATGGATCCATAAACAGCCCTAAAGCTGCTGCAAGAGCGTTGCCTTTCTGCCCATTCGCACCGGGTATGGCAATTGCAATGCCATTTTTATAACTATCTCTATCCTGATGTATTGTAATTTTTTTTACAAATTCAGGTTCCACAGGCGGGACCTTAGATGAATAAACAGGCGGGAGACTTTCATAAATGGCGTGATAAGCTATGGCAACCCCATATCCTACTGTAACCGGATCTGTACAGCCAAGGGCCGGTTTTACGTTTTGTTTCAAAAATTTGAGCACGTTCATTTTTTTTACCTCAAGAATATCGGCACTCCATCGCACCGAAATTTTATACTATTAAAAAAAACCGCCGCGATCAAAATAATTTTAAATCGCGACAGTTTTATTTAAACTATTTTTTAACGATTAAGGTACACTTTTCATCGCCCTTTCCAAGGCCAGGATCCATATCGAGTTTAAATCCAAAAGACTCCACATTGCCGTAATCGACCTGATTGGCTATCTCACAAAGCCGCTTGATCATTTCCGGTTCCAGTTCTAATTGTTGCCAACCATACACAAGCGGGCATCTGTAAAAATGCAATTCAACCTCATCCTCACCATCGCGAACCCAATCTAATTTTAAAATCTTTTTTAGATCATCATTTAGCAATTTGTCCCAAAATTCATGAGGATTGCTCACTTTTCCAAGCTTTGCCCCCCAAGATTTCCCAACATTATATATTGCTTTCTTGAGGATGTCGTCGGGATTTTCTACTCCAGCTTCATCCATCGCCATCAGAATATGATAGAGATATTCTGCACGCCCGGTAATTGCATTTAAAACTGCCATAGGGGCACCATTCAATTCGCATGGGATTTCTTTCATTTGATTACTCCTTTTCTTCTTTTTTAAAATTAATATGTTAATCAATTGATTTAATAAAATAGTATTTACAATCGTTTAATATTTTCCCTTGAAACACTATTTAAGCTATGCCGATAATTCTATCAGCCCAATTTTTTACATGTTTAAAACTCACCCGTTTGAGTTCTTCTTCGTCTCTTTTTTCCACTGCCTCAATCATTTCATTCATATCTTCTAATATTCCTACTGGTTTTAAATGCATCGACAACCAAAATCTCAATGCATGATAAAGTGACCGTTCCAAAAGGTTATAGATATATCTATTCTTTGCCATCTTGAAAAAAAACAAGTGGATCTCAATATCTATTTTCATAATTTCTTTTACTGGTGCTTTTGCGCTTATATTTTTTATTTTTTCTTTGTAAATAAAAAGATTTTTTTCTTCTTCATCTGTTATCCGTTGCAACGCCCACAAATATGACTGAATCTCAATAACAGATCTCACCTCAGCAATTTCCTTAAACCTTTGAAGGGTAAGTGGGGTAACAATAAAGTTTTTTCCTTTCCTATAGACCCACCCGTTTGCTTCAAGATTTATCAGCGCTTCTTTTATCGGAGTTCTACTTACCTGTGTTTCCTCTGCAAGATCACCAATACTCAGCTTACTATTGGGTAGTAATTCCAGCCAAGTAATTTTCTCTCTCAGCATTTCAACAATTTTTCCAGGTACATCTTGCATTATTTATTTGCCCTTTGTTATTTTTTACCAAAAATCATTATTCTCTATTACTCTTAAAATTAATACATTAACATATTGATCCTTTAACTTACAAATCCTGGCAGCCACAATGCAATCTGAGGAAATGCTACCAACAATACCAAGGCAATTATAATCAAAAAGACATAAGGGATTGTTGATTTGAATATATCTGTCACAGATATGCCGCTATCCTGGGGAAGTACCCCTTTCAAATAGAATGCTGATGGGCCAAAAGGTGGCGATATGTATGATAACTGCATGTTCATACAAAAAAGAACTCCAAACCAGACCGGATCATATCCGAGCTCTGTAATGATGGGCACAAAAAGGGGCATGGTGAGTAAAACTATCCCTATAAAGTCAATAAAACATCCCAAAAATACCAGAATTAACTGCATCACGAGGATAATGCCCAACGGTCCTAAGGGTAATCCCATAAAAATCGATTTTACAAAAGCAGCGCCGCCAGCCATGTTATATACGCCAATTATACATTGGGCACCAAACATCAGCCAATAACACATTGCAGAGACGGCCAAAGTACTAAACAAAACTTGCTTGACAGCCGAGAAGGTTAGTCTTCCATTGACAAGACAGGCGATTGTGGCACCGAGGCAGCCTACGCCGGCAGCCTCAGTGGGAGTTGCGATACCGGCATAAATTGATCCGAGCACGCCCGCTGCAATAAAAAAGGGTAAAATAAGACCATTTAAGTATTTGCTCTTTTCTTTAAATGTAAGTTCCTGCTCTTCTTTTGGCGCCGGGGGAGCCAATTCCGGGTTAAGGCTTGTTCGAATTACGATATAGCCGACATAGAGTGTTGCCAGAAGAAGTCCGGGGAGAATCCCTGCAATAAAAAGTTTGCCCACAGAGACACCAGCGGTCATAGCATATACAATAAATACGACACTTGGCGGAATTAAAGTACTAAGACCGCCACCCGCGCAAACGCTTCCAAGAGCGATATCCTTGTGGTAACCTCTTTTCATCATTGTGGGAACAGCGATAAGCCCCAGAGTAACGACTTCAGCGCCAACGATACCGACCATTGTCGCCATCAGACAACACGCAATAATCGTTCCTATTGCGAGTCCCCCGGGTAGCCGCCCGGACCAAATGTGTACAGCCGTGTATAGCTGCTCAGCGACTCCTGCGCGTTCCATCATATTCGCCATAAAAATAAACAATGGTACGGCAACCAGTACATAATTGCCCATCATATCAAAGACCCGCATCACAAGCAACTCAAGTGCACCCGGGCCAAAAAGAAACAAGGTGGTTAGAGCAGCAACCGAACCTGTCGTAAAGGCGAGTGGAAGCCCCAACATGAGAAGTCCGACAATGCTGAGAATCATTATAACTGATAAAAGCCCGATATCCATCCCTTACACCTCCCGTCTCATAAATGCAGAACGTACATTTCGAATCAGGTCCGCAGTCATTTGAAACCAAATCAAGGCGCCGCCAATTGGAATTGCCATTTTGACAGGAAAAATAAAAGGATCCCATGGTGTCCCGGTTGTTTCCCTAAGACTGATTGATTCCCAGGCATAGGTACTTCCGCCAATCACAAGTGCATACATGAATACACAGAAAAAAATATATGAAACCATATCACATATGGCTTTCTTCTTTGGCCCCAGATGCGAATAAACCAAATCAATTTTCACATGCCGCTTATGAAGTTGAGCATAGCCTCCCGCGAGCACATACATCCCCCCGCTCAAAAGAACCATGCTCTCACTCGCCCATACAGTGGGTGCGTCGAATACATATCGAGCAATTATTTCCCAACAGACAATGGATACGACAACAATATTCAGATAGCTGATACAATTCCCAAAAGAATCATTCACCTTATCGATAATCTTGAATAATATATTCATTTTTGAAGGCTTTATTATTTTTTCTAACAATGACCGCAGAGTTTAAATCCCGCTAAAATAGCAGGGAGAAGTTTTAAATTTCATCTCCCTGCCCCCAATTACCGACTCAAAAATTGGCTTCTTTTAAAGAAGGCCTAATTCCTTACACCATTGAATCTGAGAGTCTACAACTCTTTTAGACATAGGGCTCTTTTTGGCCCAGTCTTCCCAGAGTTTTCTTGCCATCACGCGGATTTCCATATAGTCTTTATCAGGAAATGAAATAATTTCAACACCCAGTTTTTTCAACTTTTCACTCTTTTCCGCATCTTCTTTCATAATGGTTGCGACTGTATTCCAACTCCATTCTCTCACTGCAGTATTTAGGATGCCTTTGATATCCTCCGGTAATGCATTCCAGTTCTTGTTGCTGACTACAAATTCTAAAGCAGACATGGAATGAAACCCGGGTTCAATCGAATATTTACAGACTTCATAGAGGCCCATCTGATCATTCATCGAACGGGTTCCCCAATCCGAGGCATCAACGACACCCTTGTCCAAGGCGGAATAAACCTCAGACCCTGGAATTGAAACGGTGCTTGCACCCATTGCCGTCATCAGTTTGGCAATAATTCCTTCTGCTGCTCTTATTTTTTTACCCTTCATATCGGCAATTCCGCGAATGGGAACCCTTGAAGGCAAGACCTCTCGGCCATAGAAAATAACGCCTACTGTATAATTTCCAAATTTTGACTGAGCCTCTCGCATTAATTCGATGCCTCCCTTCTTATAATACCAGGCATCAAATTGCATAACATTTTCATAGCCCCCGGGAAGGTCGGTCAATATAGAAAAAGCGGGCTCTTTTCCACTCTGAAACGTTGGCGCACTAAAATAAGCATTCAAAATCCCTGTTCGCAATGCGCTATGCATGTCTTTGTATCCTACAATGGCACCGACAGGGTGAGGAGTAATAACCAGACGACCCCCCGTTAATTTCTTTACATTCTCTGTAAAGGATACGAATTCTTTATAAACGGAACTCCCGGCAGGAAAAATTGATTGGCTGTTCCAATTGAAGGTTTTCTCACCTGCCGCAACAGGACTTGAAAATCCTCCGATGATAAAACAGAACACAAAGAATATTATTCCCAGTTGACATAATTTTTTTCCCATTTTTAATCTCCCTCTTCAATTTCCATAATTTTTTCTCATCAGGTCCCTTTTGTAAAATCACCTCACCATTGCCGGCATTGTGTTCCGCATAGAAACCTTTCGAAGAAAGCCTTTTAGCCCCTTCAACTTTATCCAAAAATCCTTAAAATAAATTTAAATTAGATAAAAATAAATTTACTATTCATTTTTATAAATACAAATTTTAAACTTGTCAACTACATTTATAAAATTTTACAGATATTGCATGACATATTTTAAACGGTTTTGTCATATTGCTATCTTACTTTTTTGAATTTTCTCCGATTTTTTTTCTTAGCAGTTTGTCCAAATTGTAAACAATCAACTGCTATATTTTTTATGATAACTCATTATGGCTTAAACTTAAAAACAAAATGGCCGTTTCAAAGACGGTGATTTTGAAATAGGAGATACCTTTTTAAAATAAAAATAAATTTCTATCAGGTTTGCCTTGACACATGGCTCAACCGGTACCAGATTAGAAACTGCACCAGTTTAAAACAATGAACAGAGAATCAATGATCGGGGTAATAATTTGAAAAAAAAGATTTATGCAATTGGGTGTGCCGTTCTGGCCATTGATATGAAGCACAGTGCCAAAAAACTGGGGCTTGATATTGAATATAAATTCCTGGAAGCAGGGCTTCACAACAATCCAAAGCTGCTCAAGGAAAAACTTCAGGCTGCCATTGATGAAATTTCAGCAACAAATTTGTGCCACCGCATTATCATAGGGTATGGTGTCTGCGGCAAAGGAACCATTGGCATTCAATCTCGGGGCGTTCCCCTGACCATTCCCAAGGTGCATGATTGCGTAGCTTTGTTCCTGGGAGGAGATCAGAGATACAAAAGTGAATTTAAAAAATATCCCGGAACATATTATCTTTCAGCCGGATGGTGTGAAGAAAAAACAGAACCAATGTCCCAGAGAAAACAATGGGCCTATTTTGGGGAGAAAAAATTAAACTTCAATGACCTGGTTCAAGAGCATGGCAAAGATGCTGCCCAGGAAACCTTTAACTTTCTCAATTCATGGCAAAAAAACTATCAAAGAGTTGCTTTTATTGAAACCGGTGCAAAAACCTCACCCAGGTATGAAAAATTCGCCCTGGACATGGCCAATGAATACAAGTGGAAGTATGATAAAATAAAGGGGGGGCAAGCCTTGATCGAAAAAATGCTCACAGCCCTTGATTCCACCTCCGACATCCTGTTTGTACCGCCGGAACATGTGATCGGGTTTGATGCAATACAATCAACGCTGTCTGCCAGTCCCATCCTGGATTTTAAAACAATAGTGAATAATACTGCTTCTAAAATAAAAATCCCAGGTCAGAAAATTCATATGGACAACTATATCAAGATTGGATTGGGTATTGATGCCGGTGGTACTTACACAGATGCAGTGATTTATGATCTTAAAGAAAATAAAACCCTTTGCAAAAGCAAATCTTTGACCACAAAATGGGATTTTACTAAAGGAATTCACAGCGCATTAAAAAAACTGGATCAGGAAAAACTGCTCCAGGTGGAATTAATTGCCTTGTCCACAACCCTTGCAACCAATGCCATTGTTGAAAACGAAGGTCAAAAAGTCGGTATGTTTCTCATGCCGCCCTATGGCCTTGGCATTGATAAAAATATATCCTTTCATCCCAAAATAGTTATTAAAGGACAGCTGGAAATCACGGGTAAAGAGGTCATTGCCATTGATCCGGATGAAGTCAGACAAAAAGCGTTAGAAATGGTTGAAAACAATGGAGTAACAGCCTTTGCAGTTTCTGGATTTGCAGGATCTATTAACCCTGAGCATGAAATCAAGGTAAAAGACATTATTCATGAACACACTGGCCTCTTTGTCAGCTGCGGCCATGAATTATCCGACACCTTAAATTTTCAGACAAGGGCTATAACAGCAATGCTCAATGCGCGGATTATCCCGCGGCTGGCAAGCCTGCTTATGGATATTGAAAAAGTCATGGCTGCTCTTGGTATTCGTGCCCCAATAGTCGTGGTAAAAGGTGATGGAACATTAATGAGCTCAACCATGGCCAAACAACGACCCGTTGAAACCATTCTCTCGGGTCCTGCTGCCAGCGTTGCAGGTGCAAGACATCTGACGGGAATTAAAGATGCCATGGTCGTTGACATGGGCGGAACAACAACAGATACTGCTGCCCTCACGGATAGCCTGGTAAACCTCAATGAAAAAGGATCAAATGTCGGGGGCCACAGGACCCATGTGAAAGCCCTTGAGATTCGAACGGCAGGCCTTGGCGGAGACAGTTTAATCGAATTTACAAAGGGCCAATTTTCCATTGGTCCCAAAAGAGTGGCTCCAATTGCCTGGCTTGGCCAAATGTACCCAGGGACTTACGAGGCGTTACAATTTTTAAATCAGAATCTGCATCGCCATGCCACCACCACTCGGAAAATGCAGATTCTTGCTTTGACAGGCTCTATAAAGCAATTTGAGTTGACGTCCATGGAAAAAAAAATTGTTTCCCTGCTTACAGCAAGACCGCATTCCATTGAGGAACTTGTTCAAAAAACC
>Ga0075120_10001489_pt1 | contig 18144 bp, 16 predicted proteins | sample AntAceMetag02UKL_FD_69792 | JGI IMG/M metagenome (GOLD analysis project Ga0075120, IMG submission 69792) | Saline lake microbial communities from Ace Lake, Antarctica - Antarctic Ace Lake Metagenome 02UKL | ecosystem: Environmental > Aquatic > Non-marine Saline and Alkaline > Saline | place... | reverse complement strand
CATGTTTGCCATTGGGCGGCTGCCCGGCTGGATTGCCCAGTGGAAAGAGGATGTGTCTGATCCGGAAATGAAGATCTCCAGACCCCGGCAGATTTATACCGGTAATCGGTTAAACGAGTATATTCCCATCGGCCGGCGTAAGGAGGATGATTCTTATTGTTAATTCCAGGAAAGAATTGCGTTAAAAACTTATTGCAGGAGAGTATTAAATATGGTATTGGCCATTAATTTTAATAGTATTTATTAAAGAAATTGTGGTTGAAAAATAATAATAAAATATGGGTTAGTTTTTTAATTATTATTCAAATATTATTTTGAATAAAATATAGAGTGGATTGAGTTTGCCATGATTAAATTATATGCTCATCGTGGGTCACCTGAAAAAGAACCAGAAAATACTATTGTATCCTTTAAAAGGGCAATTCGTGAGAAGGCTGAGTGGATTGAGTTTGATGTCCGGAAAGGAAAGAAAAAGCATCTCTATGTAGTTCACGATGACAATCTTCAGCGGATAGCCGGGCATAATATTTCACTGAAGAAAGCTAATTTTACAGAAATAAGAAAAGTTAGGCTTGGTTCCAAGGACGAGAGGGTTCCTCTACTAGAAGAAGTGCTTCTTCTGGCAAAGGATACCGAGATTATGCTCAATATTGAATTGAAGGAAAAGCACCTGGAAAGAGAAATCGTTGAGATGATAGAACACTATGAAATGTCGTCACAGATTATCATTTCATCATTTTTTTATCTGCCTCTTCTTGTTCTTGCTGACTACAGGCCAAAATTGAAGACAGCTCTTCTTATAAATGAGCCACCGGCAGACCTGAAAGCCCAGCTTATCGAAACAAAAGTTAATTATCTTCATGCCAATATTGATCATCTTACTGATGAAACTGTTAAGATTGCACGTTCTCTACGAAAAAAGATAAATGCTTTTACTGTCAACAGTAAAAAGGATCTTAAGAAAGCTCTTCAATATAAAGTACATGGGATTTTCACGAACAGGGTCCCTTATATGCGTGAGGTGTTGAAAAATATGAGTGGTGAAGATTAGATACTGTAACCCCTGTGTTTAATCAAATCTTTTTCCGCCAGGGATTTAATTTGCCTTTCCAGGGTTATTACAGACCATTTGTCAAGAAGGACTGATGTCTGTCTGGTCTAAATCCCCGGATGTTGTAAAATCGCAACAAGCAGCGATGATTGAAATCATTGATGTAAAAATGAGAAAATGTTGCAACCCAAACAAATGAAGGCTATAAATCAATGTAAAATGCAATCAAATATTTTAATGATATACAAATCTATAGAAAGTTGAAAAAAATAATGAAACAAATTGATTTAAGAAGCGATACAGTTACAAAACCTTCTGCTGAAATGCTGGAAGTGATGGTAAAGGCTCCTGTGGGAGATGATGTTTATGGGGAAGATCCAACCATAAATAAGCTTGAAGCCCTTGCTGCAAAAATGCTGGGAACCCAAGAGGCTATTTTTTGCACCAGCGGCACCCAAAGCAATCTTCTGGCGCTTTTGGCTCATTGCGAAAGGGGGGATGAATATATTGTAGGACAACAGGCCCACACCTATCGGTATGAAGGTGGAGGAGCTGCAGTTTTTGGCAGCATTCAACCCCAGCCCCTGGATTTTGAAGCAGACGGCACTTTGAGTCTTGAAAAGGTTTCTCAATTTATTAAACCCGATGATTTCCATTTTGCCAATACATCCCTCCTCTGCCTTGAGAATACCCAGGCCGGGAAAGTCCTGCCCCTGGAATATCTTAAGGAAGCAAGAAAATTTACAATAGACAAGGGCTTGATGCTGCACCTTGACGGGGCAAGAATCTTTAATGCAGCTGCTAAACTTAAGGTTGACGTCAAAGAGATTACACAATATTTTGACACAATTTCCTGCTGCCTTTCCAAGGGTTTGGGTGCTCCTGTGGGGTCTGTCCTGTGCGGTCCAAAACATCTGATTAAAAAAGCAAGGCGCTGGCGCAAGGTTCTGGGCGGCGGTATGAGACAGGCGGGTATCTTAGCTGCTGCAGGCATTTTTGCCCTTTCAAACAATATTCAACGACTCAAAAAAGACCATGAAAATGCACTGGCGCTGGCCCAGGGATTGTCAGAGATTGATGGTATTCACATTGATGTTGAGATGGTTCAAACCAATATCCTCTTTGCAGACATAACTGCAGATATGGGGTCTCTTTGTAATTTTTTAAAGAAAAAGAGAATTATCATCGGTAAAAGCAATAAATTAAGGATTGTCACACACCTGGATATTTCAGGAGAGGATATTGATTATACCATCAAGGCGTTCAAGGAGTTCTTTGGTTAAAATACTGTGACAAATACTTGCGGAAAATCCGTAAAAATACCGTCCACACCAAGCTTTACAAACTGGGAAAACTCCTTCCTCGCTTCTTAATGGGAATATATTCCCGTTTTTGACTGCCGGAATATATCTGCCTGGGCCTTGATATCCTCATCTCAGGATCAGCCACATCCTCTTTCCACTGGGCAATCCATCCTGGCAATCGGCCTATGGCAAACATGACGGTAAACATATTGGTAGGAATCCCCATGGCCCTCAATAATATGCCGGAATAAAAATCCACATTGGGGTAAAGATTTTTTTCTTTAAAATATGAATCATTTAATGCTGCTTCCTCAAGCCTCAGGGCAATGTCCAGGAGCGGATCTTTTCTTTTGATCTTTGAAAGAACAATATCACAGACCTTTTTCATAATTATGGCCCTTGGGTCAAATGTCTTATAGACTCTGTGTCCGAATCCATAAAGTCTGAAAGGGTCATTTTTGTCTTTAGCTTTTGCAAGGCACTCTTTGACAGTAAAACCATCACTATGGATTTTTTCCAGCATATTCACCACAGCCTGGTTTGCCCCGCCGTGCAAAGGACCCCAAAGCGCTGAAATTCCGGCAGAAATCGTGGAATAAATATTGACTTTACCACTTCCCACAACCCGCACTGCAGTTGTTGAACAATTTTGTTCATGGTCGGCATGAAGAATCCAGAATACATTTAAAGCCCGGATCAGGTCATCGTCTAATCTATAAGGAACCACCACTTTGTCAAACATCATATTTAAAAAATTACCGCAATAACACAGGTCCGGCCTTGGATAGACAACCCTTTCCCCCAATGAAATTCGATAGGCCATTGCTGACATTGTCCTGATTTTCGAGATAAGGCGAAGGTATGTTTTGTTCATCTCCTCCTCAAGATCAATCAGTTCAGGGTAAAAACTTCTCATTGCATTGACCATGGCTGACAGAATTCCCATGGGGTGGGCTTTGGGGGGATAATTCTGATAAAATGCCTTCATGTTTTCATGCAAGGGAGAAAAATCATTTAAATGGACGCTGGTACGTGTCAATTCTTCCCGGGTGGGAAGCTCTCCTGTAATCAAAAGAAATGCCGTTTCTACAAAGGTTGAGTGTTCTGCCAATTGCTCAATGGGGAACCCACGGTACCTTAATATCCCTTTTTCCCCATCCATATAGGTAATGGCACTTCTGCAGGTGCCCGTATTTCCGAATCCTGGATCAAATGTAATGTATCCTGTTTCCTGGCGCAAGCTTCTAATATCAATTGCCTTCTCCCCTTCTGAACCCTCTATCACAGGAAGTAGATACTCTTTTCCATCAATCACAAGTCTGGCAACTTCAACCATTAAAACCTCCTTTACCCTAAGCTGCTGCATTACATTTTATACATCTATCTTGTCGCACCTGGAACAGTATATGTTTTACAGGACCCACTGGAACATTCTCTTTCCTGGGTCTGAACCCCCTTAGCTTGTCCGGCAGATGGGCTTCCCATGGCAAAATTAGTTTTAGAAACAACTCTTTCGTATTCATTTGATTCGCATTTGGGACAACAAACGATATCATTATCATTTGAACCCATTACAATGACTTCAAAAAATTCTTCACATTTTGAACATTTAAATTCATATATTGGCATTATGGCTCCTTTAGCTGGATTTGAAATAATTTTTAAATTAACACTATTTGACTTTTTGTCAAGATGACGCCTGTTCAAGAAGTTCTTTTGCATGGGTCAGGGTTGCAGATGTAATGTTTGCCCCGCCAATCATCCGGGCAATTTCTTCAATTCTCGCATTCTCTTGGGCCAATGGAACAATGGTGGTAAAGGTTCGTCCATCAATCACCTTTTTGGATATCCTGAACTGGTTTTCAGCATATTTTGCAATCTGAGCCAGATGCGTAATACAAATCACTTGATGCTTTTGTGATAATTGTTTTAATTTAAGACCGACTTTTTCAGATATTGCTCCCCCGATCCCGGCATCCACCTCATCAAAAATCAATGTTTCCAAAGACTTAGTTTTTGATAACACAGCTTTTAAAGCCAGAACAATTCTTGACAGCTCACCGCCCGAAGCAATTTTTACCAGAGGCTTTAATGCCTCACCCGGATTTGGGCTGAGAAGAAAGCTCACCCTATCCATTCCATCCGGCCCTATTTTTTCAAAATCTGCTGTGGCAATATCTTCCAGGTCATTTGTGATCTGGGTTGAAAAAGCAACCTCAAACTTTGCTTTTCCCATTTCAAGGGCATCTAATTCATCTCTGGCAAGTTCAGATAAATTTTCCCCTGCTGTTTTTCTTAATATTGATAATTTTTTTGCTTTCTGGTCGATCTCTTTTAAAAACCCGTGAACATCCTTTTCAAAGATTTTTATCTGTGTTTCAATCTGTGTGGTTTGAGAAAGTCTTGTCTGCATGGCTTCATACTCATCAAACAATGCATCAAGACTCCCGCCATATTTTCTTTTCAATTTTGAAATCAAGTCCAATCTTTGATCCGTCATTTCAAGAGAGGCTGGATCAAGATCAATACAAGAAGAAAAATCCCTTAATTCACCGGCAATATCCTGCAAATCAAACACAATGGAAGAAAGTTGCCCGGCAATTTTTTCCAGACGTTCATCAGCCGCACTTACTTTTTCCATATCATTTCTCAAAAAAGACAATCTTTCAGAAACAGAGCCTTCCCTGTCATGGATTTCATGGATGGAACGATTGACAGCTTCAAATATTTTTGATGCATTTAAAAGAATCTCGCGCTTTTTTTCAAGTTCTTCATCTTCATTGGGCAAAATGACAGCATCACTGATTTCATTTATTTGAAACTGTAAAAAATCCTGTTCTTTTTTTTGGGTATCCAGACTGTTTTGGAGTTCTCTTATCTTTCTCTTCAAAGGTATAATGGTCTGGTACAATTTTTTTATTTCATTTTTCAGGTCTTTAGTCCCGGCAAACTCATCTAAAATATCCAGGTGATTTTCTTCTTTTAAAAGCCCCTGGTGAGCATGCTGGCTTGAGATACCGGCAAGATTGGAGGTCACCTGTTTTAATAGGTCCAGTGTAGACTGCCTTGAGTTGATAAACACACGACTTTTGCCTGAAGATGAGATAATCCTTCTGACAATCAGGCCGTCAGAACCGTCAATGCCCTGCTCTTTTAAAATCATTGCAGCCCTTGACCGGGCATCAATGTCAAAAAAGGCTTCCAGTTCTGCTGCATTACAGCCTGCTCTCACAAGATCTGATGACGCTCTGCCGCCAAGCAGCAAGTTAACGGCTTCAATAATAATTGATTTTCCCGCACCTGTTTCACCTGTTAATACGGAAAATCCATCCTCAAATGGAATCCGGATATCATCAATTATCGCAAAGTTTTTTATGGTCAGCTCGTTCAGCATAAATCCTCCTTGCAGATAAGAAAACCCGATACAGCCAGGTAGCGAATATAGCAGCGACAAGTCTTGGAATCCATAACCAGATTATCGGCAGTCCCAGGGGCAAGAACAGGACAGGATCTTCAATCATGGCATGATTGACCCCTATGGAAATATGAAGTTTGGTTAAGTCCTCTTTTTTATACTCATTGGATTGAGTCTCTTCAACAATGACGGCTGAACCATATGCCAGCCCGAAAATTGCGGCTGTAAGCCACAACATCCCCGTTGATCGGTCCAATCCCATGACGGACAGAACCGGAGATACCAGTTTAGTTATAACCAGTATCATATTAAACCGTTTAGCCAGTTCAAGGATCACCATCAACGGCATGATAATACAAAAAATCTGAGCGATCAGTTTAAAGGCCCCCCACGCCCAGAGTTTCACCATTATCACAAAGGGTTTTGTGTCCTGGGCAAAGGTTGCCATACCCATTGCCCCACCTGTTTCAGGAGTTACACCCATAATTTTTGCGCACACAAAGGTCATGGCTGAGGCCAGAAACAATCGGATAAAAGCTGCAAGAAAAGGATTGATACCCGATTTCCCCTGGACCATACTTTCCTGAATCAAATTATGAGCGATCAAAATAAAAATGGCAACCAGGGTCATATGCTCCATGGAAAAAGGCATTGCCCACAGAGCGGCCACAGCTCCGTAAGGGCCGGTTAAAACACCTATTATTAAGACAATGGCTGCAGAAGCCGGCAAAGAAAGCCAGGACATGACCGGGGTCAGCAAAAAATCAAGTTTGTAAATAATCCCGAAGTGGAGCAGCAGGGTTGTGGCAAAAGATATGGGAATTATAATCTTTAACAACCAGACAAGTCCTTTCCAGCCTTTTATCAAGCCTTGCCCTGTCCCGGATTTTATTTTTTTTAAGATATCTTCAGTCTTGTTTATCATTGGAAGGGACAGCTTTGGTCACATTTTCTTTGACTGTTTCATTGACTATGGCATAAATATCTTTAAAAGATTCATGAATATTTGAAGGTGATAGTCTTCCCATTTCAATGAATTTTACAATAATCTCTTTTGTGGCTCTTAATATCTGTTCATCTATTGATTTCATAAAGACCTAAATACCAAACCTATTGATCAAGGTCAAGAATTTGGATCATTTTGTATTGCCATGAAAAATATAATGGTTATACTACGATACAATATTTAATTGACTTGAAAGGTTTTATAAGGTTCATGGAAAATTCCCCAGACACATCAGATAAACTGGATACACCAGACACATCAAATAAAATGGACAAATTGGACAACCTGGACAAAGAAACAAAAAAAGACAGCATGGTAGACCAGATATACTGCAATGGGAAAAAGATACTTCTCATTGGCACTGCCCATGTGTCAAGACAGAGCGCTAAGCTTGTGGAAGATACCATCCTTGAACAAACCCCGGACACCGTTTGTGTTGAACTTTGCGAGACAAGGCTTTCATCACTCAAGGATGCTGACAGATGGCGCAACATGGATATTGTCAAAGTTATTAAAGAAAAAAAGGCATTGCTGTTGTTCATGAACCTTCTTATGGCCTCTTTCCAGAAAAAAATCGCAGATAAATTTGGTATCAAGCCAGGCCAGGAAATGATCAATGCCATCAAGGCTGCAGAAAAAATTAATGCTCGTATCATTCCAGCCGACCGTGAAATCCAGATCACCCTTTCCCGGGTCTGGAGAGGAATGGGGCTGTGGGAAAAATTAAAGCTCATGTTTTCCCTTGTATTCTCTTTTGGTACCTCAGATGATATCAATGAAGAAGACATTGAAAAGATGAAGCAGGAAGATATCCTTCAAACTCTTCTGGCTGACGTAAAAAAGACGCATCCCATTATTGAAAAATCCCTGATCAATGAAAGGGACCAATACCTGGCCGAAAAAATCAGATCGGCACCAGGTGAAAAAATCGTAGCTGTTGTAGGTGCTGCACATGCTCCAGGGATTAAAAGATATCTTGCAGGCAATGAAAAAATAGACCTTTATGAACTAAATATTATCCCGCCTGCCGGCAAGGCTGGAAAAATTTTAAAATGGGCTATTCCAGCAGCCATTATGGTTTTGTTTGCAACAGGATTTTTAATGGAGGGGAAAAATGCAGGAGCAGATATGATCTGGATCTGGATTGCTGCCAATGGTATTTTTGCAGGGATTGGCGCCATTCTTGCGCTTGCTCACCCTCTTACCATTATCTCAGCAATTATTTCCGCCCCTTTAACCTCTTTAAACCCCATGATTGCTGCGGGCTGGGTATCAGGACTTGTGGAAGCCTTTTCCAGAAAACCCAAAGTAAAAGATTTTGAAGCAATCCCTACAGACATTGTATCCATAAAAGGCTTTTGGCGCAATAATGTAACCCGGATTCTTCTGGTGGTTATTTTCACTAACCTGGGATCGGCCATCGGAACCTGGACAGCTGTACCCCTGATGCTTAAACTGATCAACTGATCCAAAAAAATCCCGTTAATTATTTGTTCCTTGATTTTTTGTTCTGGGAATCAGCAAATTTCTGAATACATTGGGGAAAAAGCTCCCACTCTTTTTCAAGGCCTTTTTTCTTTATATCATCAAGGGTGTCATTATCTTCAATTGCAAAAGCTTTCTGCCCTATAATGGGACCTGTGTCTTCCCCGTAATCAATATAGTGAACCGTGCACCCGCCAATTTTACAGCCATAACGAAATGTGTCTCCATATCCGTCCGTGCCGGGAAATGAAGGCAGAAGTGCAGGATGAATATTCATTATCTTATAAATTCCTGGTTCCGTGTTGATCCTGTCAATAAAATAGGGCGTCAGCACCCGCATAAATCCTGCCAGGACCAGAAGATCCATATCATAGGCAAGGATTATATCCAAAAGTTTTCTTTCTGCAATGGCCCGGGTTTTTAAAAAAAATACAATTTGTTCTTTTGATGCAATGTGTTCAACCAGCTTCTGTTTTGACAGGATTTCCTCTAAATTAAAGTCCGCTGGAAGATCTGCATCATTTATTCCTTTTTTGCAGGACCTGATGATGCCGGCATAATCCACCACAAAGGTGTCAATACCTGCCTTTTGAGCGCGTTCCAACCCTTTTACACCAGGGTTGTCAGAGCCTGTAAAAAGAATATTGGCATCAATTAAATTGCTCTGGCATGCATCAATAATAGCCTGAAGGTTTGTCCCGCCGCCTGATATCAAAGTACCCACATTGATTTTCTTTGACATGCTCTCCTCCTTTAAAAATACTTAGGATCGGAAATGAAATTAGTTAAACGCAATTGCTTGTCTTTTGGTCCATCTATATAATTTCCAATCCTTATTGATTACCATATCCGTTCTGATCACCACAATCAGGACATTCCCATGTAATACCGTTGCAGGTCATACCCCAATTATTTTCATACATGCATTCCTGGCACATGGAAAACCCGCATCTGCAATTCCAGCAAAACATAAAGGTTTTACCGCAACAATGACATTGTTTTGACTTTTTACCGCGTCTTATTTCTTTTCTGGTTCTGGCTGTTTGGTCCATTTAAATATATACTTCTCCTTTATTCAAAAAGATAGTATATATACCCGTGATTGAATAATTATTCAATATTCAAATAAAAGGTTATTAACATGGTAGATTCCAAAAAAATATTCCTCATCGACGGCAGCGCTTTTCTTTATCGTGCGTTTCATGCCATCAGAAGTCTTTCCACATCAAAAGGGCACCCAACAAATGCCACCTTTGGTTTTACCAGAATTCTGTTAAAATTATTAAAGGACAACTTCCCTGAATATGCTGTTGTCTTTTTTGATGTTAAAGGTCCCACCTTCAGGCATAAACTCTATGATCAATACAAGGCCAACCGTCCGCCCATGCCTGAAGAGCTGGCAGCTCAGATTCCTGATATCAAAAAGATCATCAGGGCATTAAATATTCCCATTGTTGAAAAACTGGGATTTGAGGCTGACGATCTTGTGGGAACCTATTCAAAACTTGCACAGGAACAAGGGTTTGAAGTGGTCATGGTAACGGGGGACAAAGATTTTATCCAGCTTATTACTGAAAAATGCACCCTGTGGGACCCCATGAAAGACACAATAACAGATGTGAACAAAATAAAAAAAGATATGGGAATAGAACCCAAACAATTTATCGATATTCTCGGGCTTGCCGGAGACACGTCAGACAATATCCCAGGGGTTCAGGGAGTCGGACCCAAAACCGCCATAAAGCTGATTGTAAAATTTGGTTCCATTGAAAATATTTACGAAAATATAGATGATATTGAATCCCAGACAAAATTATATGAAAATCTTTTATCCAGCAAAAATATTGTATTATTAAGCCGGGACCTGGCCACTATTAATATGTCTGTTCCTGTAAAAAAGAGCATCGAAGATTTCAAACTTCAGGCCTTTGACCGGAAAAAAGCATTTGAATTGTTCCAGGAATTTGAATTCAAAACCCTTGCCGCAGAGTTTGCACAAAAAGCAGACAAGGCAAAAAAAATATACAAGCTCATCACCACAACCAGAGAGCTTGAAAAACTGGCCAATGTACTTGAGAATAAACAGATTTTTGCCATTGATACGGAAACAACATCCAAACACCCCACCAAGGCAAACCTGGTGGGCATCTCTTTTTCTTTCAGGGAGAACCAGGGGTTTTACATCCCCATTAGCCACACTTGTTCCGATGAATATGAACAGCCCACAAAAGAAGAGATCTTAAGAATTTTCAAACCAGTCCTTGAAAACCCGGATATTAAAAAGGTCGGGCAAAACATCAAGTATGACTATATTGTCCTGTCAAGATTCGGAATAACCCTGGAGGGGATTGCCTTTGATACCATGATCGCCTCTTATTTGCTAAATCCATCCATTAGGGGCCACAGCCTTGATAAAATTGCCATGGATCTGTTTGGCTATAAAACAATTCCCTATACAGATGTAGCAGGCAAAGGAAAAGACCAGATTGGTTTTCAGGACGTCCCAATATCCCAGGCTGTGGATTATGCCTGTGAAGATGCTGACATTACTTTTATGGCCTATCAGGAGTTTGAAAAACAACTAAAGGATCAGGGCTTTTCCACCCTGATGGAAACTATTGAGGTCCCACTTATCAGGGTTTTGGCAGACATGGAAATTCAAGGGATCAAAGTGGACAGAAACGCCTTAAAACAACTTTCCAATACCTTTGACATAGAACTGAAAACCCTTGAAAAAGAAATCTATTCCCTTGCCGGTGAAGAATTTAATATTAATTCTTCCCAGCAATTAGGGGTCATCCTGTTTGAAAAATTACAACTGAAAACCGCAAAAAAGACAAAAAAGAAAACCAATTATTCAACAGATGTGGAAGTCCTTACCAAGCTTGCCCTTGACCATGAACTGCCGGAAAAGCTTTTAAGATACAGAACCCTTGGCAAGCTTAAATCAACCTATGTGGATTCCCTTGAAAAGCTCATCAATAAAGACAGTGGCAGAATCCACACCTCATTTAACCAGACCATAACGGTCACAGGCCGGTTAAGCAGTTCCAAACCTAATCTTCAAAACATTCCCATCCGAAAAAAAGAAGGAAAAAAAATAAGGGAAGCTTTTATCCCCAAAGAAGGTCATACCCTTATTTCAGCAGATTATTCCCAGATAGAACTTCGAATTCTGGCCCATTGTGCCGAAGATAAAATCCTTATTGAAGCCTTTAATAATGGAGAGGATATTCATACCAGGACAGCCCTGGAAATTTTCCAGGTTCTGCCACAATTTGTTACAGATGATTTAAGGAACCAGGCAAAAACCATCAATTTCGGCATTGTATACGGCATGAGCGGATTCAGGCTGGCCAATGATCTTTCCATTTCCAGAAAGATGGCCACGGCCTATATTGATAATTATTTTAAACGCTATTCAGGTGTCAAAAAATTTATTGATACCACCATAGAAGAAACAAAAAAAACCTGTGAGGTCCAAACCATATTTGGCAGAAAACGGCGCCTGGATGATATCAATTCTTCCAATGTCAATCTTCGGAATTTTGCCCAGAGGGCAGCTGTTAATACGCCCATCCAGGGCAGTGCAGCTGATTTAATTAAACTTGCCATGATCAAAATGGATGCTGCCCTGCGAAAAAACAAGCTGTCCTCAAAAATGCTTTTGTCCGTCCATGATGAAATCATATTTGAAACCCCGTTTGAAGAAAAAGACCAATTGATTGCTCTGGCAAAAAGCGTCATGGAACATGTTCATCCCCTTAAAGTTCCGTTGGAAGTCAATTTCGGGTCCGGTGAAAACTGGGCCCAGGCACATTAACAGGCACATTAACAGGCAAAATGATATGCTAATAAATTGCTCTATTTACTTTGGGCCAACAATATTTACAAGATAAGGCATCAATGAAAAAATCAATAAAAGCATCCCTTATATCCGCTTTTGTATTTCCCGGTGCAGGGCATATTTACTTAAAAAAATATTTTCCCGGTCTCCTTTTAGTTGGTGTTTCTTCCCTTGGGATCTACTATTTAATTTTAAATATGGTGGAAAAAGCTTTACAAATCGTTGAAAAAATACAACTTGGCCATGTTCAAGCAGATGCCACAGCCATCAACCAATTGTTATCAAACCAGTCAACGGGCTCTGAATCTGCCCTACTGAGTATTGCAACGATTGCCATAGCCATTTGTTGGATAATCGGCATTCTTGATTCTTATAGAATCGGCAGTGGACAAGATAAAAACCAATAGGTTTTAATTAAGACAAATATGAAAAAAAGTATAGTGACCATTGCATTCCTTGTTATTGGATTATTTCTGGCTGATATATCCTTAGCTGCAGACCTCCCTTCAACTAGAAAGTCAAGACGGGTTCTTGCCAAGGTCAGACCGATTCTAGCAAAGGATCTTTTAAGCCAGGGACTATCTTTAAGTTCACCCATATTCATAAGAATATTCAAAAAGTCTGGTGAGTTAGAGATCTGGGTTGAAAATTCCCAAAAATTTGAATTGTTCAAAACATACAAATTGTGCAGATTTTCCGGCAGTTTAGGCCCCAAAATAAGACTTGACGACTGCCAGAGCCCTGAAGGCTTCTATTATGTCACACCAGCGCAACTAAACCCCGCAAGCCAATTTCATATGTCTTTCAATATTGGATATCCAAATTCATATGATAGAGCTCATGGGAGAACGGGAAGTGCTCTCATGGTACATGGCGGTTGCGTGTCCATCGGCTGTTATGCCATGACCGATGAAAAAATAGAAGAAATATATACAATGGCAGATGCAGCTTTAAGGGGTGGTCAATCATTTATCAGGGTGCATATCTTTCCTTTCCGAATGAACAAAAAAAATATGGAACAGCATAAAGAATCAAAATGGTATGGCTTCTGGAAAAACCTTAGGCAAGGTTACGATATATTTGAAAATGAACGAAAGCCTCCCAATGTAATGGTAAAAGGCAAACTGTATATCTTCGAAAAAACATAAAACGGTGCAAAGTATTATAGGGAGACAGGAAAACAAAATGAGCACAAAACAAATCGGACTTGTTGTTAAAAATGATGCCCAGGCGGAAAAACAAGCCCGGGAGCTTGAAAAAAGACTGGGGGACCAATGCGTTGTCATAGATATCCAGCAGTCAAAGAATACTGATATTCCCGATGACCTTTTGTGCATGATTGTTCTGGGTGGTGATGGCACTTTTTTAAGCGTTGCCCGGTTCATTGGCAACAGGGACATTCCCTTGATGGGCGTCAAATTCGGTGAAGTCGGCTTTCTGGCAGAAACAACGGAAGATACGCTTTATGAAGCTGTCACCTCAGTGCTTGAGGGGAAATACCTCATTCAAAAACGAACCCGTCTTGATATCAAAGTTATGCGGGGCAATGAGCAGATTATTGATGTGGATGTCCTCAATGATGCCGTGATTAACAAATCAGCCCTGTCAAGGCTGACCTCGTGTGCAGTCTATCTTGATTCAATTTATCTGACAACCTATAGGGCAGACGGCCTGATTATCGGAACCCCGACAGGCTCTACTGCCTATTCCCTGGCAGCGGGCGGACCCGTTGTGAGTCCGGAGGTTCCTTCCATTATCCTGACCCCGATCTGCCCCTTTACACTGACAAACAGGCCTTTGATCATTCCAGATTCAATAAAAATTGAAATCCGGCTGGAAGGCAGCCCTGAAGACATGGTTCTCACCCTTGATGGCCAAGAAGGATTTGAAATGGATCCCGGGGATAAAATCTTTATCAAAAAAAGCCGGAACGATATAAAAATGATATCCTTTGAAAATCAGTCCTATTTTAAGATTTTAAAAACCCGTCTTAAATGGAGCGGGGGTAGAAGTTGATAATTGAGAATTGAGAATAAATTTTTATGATATTTTTTTAATCAATATTTCCAATCTGCATGACTCACTGGTAGTTTGCATAACTGTGTTTTCAATTGCTTCCAATTGGGCAAGTATTTGTCCATGTAATAGAGAAATCTTTCATTGTGAAGCCTTTCCATTAAGTGGACCATTTCATGCACAATGATATATTCTAAACAGCAATCCGGCTTCTTTGCCAGGTCAAGGTTTATCCAGATTCTTTTCTTTTCAATATTGCATGAACCCCACTTGGTTTTCATTTGCTTTACTTTCCACTCGTCTACTTTAATCTTCAATACGTTTTCCCACTTTTCAATCATTGCAGGAATTTGTTTTTTCAGTTCAACCCGATACCATTCAGTTATTATTCCATGTCGTTTTTCAACCGTTGTTCCAGGTCTTAGATAAAGATCAATGTAAGTTTTGTTTTTAATAATAACCCTTGGCCGTGCATCCGCTTCAATAATATTCAGCAAATATCTTTTGCCTTGAAAATAATGGCTTTCTCTGTTCTTGTATTCTCTTGGCCCAATTCGTTCCTGTCCTTCAAATTTTCTTTGGTATCGTTTTATCCAGCTCAATTTTGAAATGGCAAAAAGGCGAATGGCATCATCATTTACTTTTAATGGTGCGGCAATGCGAACTCTTCCTGTTGGCGGGTAAACAGCCAGATGTATGTTCTTGATGTTTTTGCGAACCACATCAATTTTAAAATTACTGATTGAAATTTGCTCCATTAATAGTCTCTTTGATTTTTAACAAGATTGAATATGTACTCTGCAGTTGGTTCTTCTACTTTAAATTCATCCAGAACCTCTGTTATTGTAAATTTAACCGCCTTTGATTTCTGTATATTATCTCGCCATCCATCTTTCTTTGTTGTCATGATTTTATGATCCAATTCATTTGCGATGGATTCATTTTTGCCAAGATTGTCATACAATGACCTTTTAGCATTTGTATTCAATGAAAAAGGATATCCAGGATCAGTGTCTGGTTTCTTTACTTTTTTTGAAAGGGCAATGATATTCTGCAAATACGTTTCATATTCAAGGGAAGCTTGTTTTCGCATCCGGATAAGTTCATCTAAAAGAACACTCATTTTCTCATAATACATGGGGTTGGTCGGTCTTTCTTCAATGATGACTTTGCGCAGATTGTTTTCTATGGCTTCTGCCACTGCATCTTTATTATCACGGATATTTTTAGGCAAATCCTTTATGGCATCCTGGCCTTTTTCAACCAGCAATTCCACCAGACTCATGTCGTCGAAATTGGCAAGCACACGACCTTCTTCTGCACCGATATAGCTGTCAATCAAATGCCGCATGGCAGGCTCATACTGCTTTAAATCAATATAATCGCCACTGGCAAGTTGTATTTCTTTGCGCAGGTTTTCAAAGTGTTTAATGTCGTTTTTGATTTGCTGTATTTCTTTGTCAATAAACCCTGCCTCTTTCATTTCATCGGCGATATTGGCATAGGCTCGAATGAGTGCAATGGTGAGTTTGTATAAAGAAACCCGCCTGGGTTCAGTATCTTTGAGTTCATCCGGTTTTTCAGTATTTTTGCCACAGAAATAATGAATATGAGCCAGGGAGTCCTTTGGTGGTTCAACTGCCTCACATAATGCTTTGATGGATTCCAAAGCATCCTCCAGCCGCTCCCTGCCTTTTTCCAGGCGGTCTTTTAACAGGCCTTCAATATCCGCTTTTTCGTACCCTTCAAACACTTCAGAGGTATAATCCTTGAAAACAATCTCCAGACTCTTGAACAAATCCATATAGTCAATGATATAGCCATATTCCTTATCATCACCATCCAATCGGTTCACACGGCAAACAGCCTGAAAAAGTCCGTGATCTCTGAGTTTTTTATCTATGTACAGGTAAGTGGCTGCTGGAGCGTCAAACCCTGTGAGCAGTTTGTTTACAACAATCAGCAATTTCATCTGAGCCGGTTCTTCCACAAATTTTTTCTTTACCTCTTTTTCAAACTGGTCAACTTTCTTGATCGCTGTATCAGGGGATTCATTAAAATAATTTGCCAGCATTTTTTGATAAATCTCAAACCGCTGCAATTTTTCTGTGTAGCCTTCGCCTGTTTCCTCTCCTTTAATATCCGTATGGGTGGGAATGAATGAGGTTATAATCGCCGTATTTTTCAACCCTGCCATTTGAAACAGCTCATAATACCGGCAGGCGTTGTATATACTGTCTGAAACCAATATGGCATTGCCATTGCCGTTTTGCAGGCGTTCCTTTTTCTCCATGTCCAGCATCATGTCAATTACAATTTTTTCCAGGCGGGATTTGGAACTGAACACTTTTTTCAGAGTCCCCCATTTCTGTTTCAACTCGGCTTTGGCAAAATCAGTAAGTCCGCGGGTTTTGAGCTCAAACCATTCGTCAATCTTTTCCAATGAGGTTATTTTTTGCTCAATGTCCCGGGCTTCATAGCGTAAATCCAATACCACCTTATCGTTTACAGCTTCGTCAAATTTGTAGGTATGAATGTATCTGCCGAAAACTTCCAGACTGGTTTGTTTGTCGGATTTTAATAAAGGGGTTCCGGTAAATCCGATAAATAATGCATCCGGTAAAAATTGTTTCATGGCCACGTGCAACTTGCCTGTTTGAGTTCTGTGACATTCGTCCACAAATACATACAGTTCGCCTTTGGCTTTAAAATCTGAAGGGATATTGCTGCACAAATCCTGCACATAGGCATCCATATCTTTTTCATCCACTTCTTCCTTGCCACCAAATTTATGAACAAGCGAACACATCAGCAAAGGTGAGCTGTCATTGAGTTTATTCAGCAGATCTTTTCCGCTCCGGGTGCGGTAAATATTTTCCTGAACACCTTTGTAAACTTTTTCTATCTGTTCATCCAGCTCTTCACGGTCGGTAACAATCAGCACCCTGGCATTGGGATTGGTTTCTCTCAACCATTTGGTGAGCCATACCATGGTCAAACTCTTGCCACTGCCCTGGGTGTGCCAGATGATGCCGCCTTCCCCACGTTTCACAAAATCCTGGGCCGATTTAATGCCGAAATATTGATTGGATCTGGCCAGTTTTTTTTGCCCTCTGTCATAGACAATAAAATCGTGCAGCAATTCTAAAAACCGTTCCTTATTCAGCAGTTCCACCACATTTTTATCCAGGGGATAATTGTATTTAGCAGCTCTGTCACGGATGGGTTGAGTCAGCTCCAGCAAATAGGTATGGTCTTTATTTGCTTCTTGGCTGACCTCTTTCCATCTCAAAAAATATTTTTCTTTTGTATCAATGGCGGCATGGGTAAGGCCTTCAATGTCATTGCCTGCCATGACATACTGAATGGTGCTGAAAAACGGTTTGATAAAAATATGTTTCTGATTGTCCAGGTTTTGGCGGATGCCTTCAGATATGGATACGGTGCTGCGTTTGAGTTCCAACACACCCAGAGCAATGCCGTTGACATACAAAACAATATCCGGCCTTTTTTTGTGGATGCCGTTGATGGTCACTTCTTCAGCAATGGCAAAATCGTTTTCCAAAGGATTTTGCCAGTCAATAAGCCAGACGGTTTCTTTGTTCTGCCCGATCTCGGGCTGAACCGTCACACCATAGCGAAGAAGCGAATAGACCTCTTTGTTCACATCATACAGCGATTTGCTCTGGTCATTGGCTGTTTTACCAAATTCATACAAGGCTTTCCCTATCAGGTCGTGACTGTATTTTTTCCGGGTGAGATACGCGCTTAAGATATCTTCTTCAATATTTCTGTTTTCTTCCCTTTCTTCCCAATGCCCAAGATAGCGATATTTCAATTCATCCCGGAAGAGGGCAATAACCCTGTTCTGGGTTTCCCGCTCTTTTTTCCCGATGTTACTCATGGTCTGTTGCCCTTATTTTTTGTTGGGCAATTTCAATGGCTTTATGCAGTTTTTCCTGCAACAATTTTTTAGACGGCAATATGGTTAAATAATCGGCTACCCTGATATTGCTTTTA
>Ga0075120_10001485_pt1 | contig 18155 bp, 16 predicted proteins | sample AntAceMetag02UKL_FD_69792 | JGI IMG/M metagenome (GOLD analysis project Ga0075120, IMG submission 69792) | Saline lake microbial communities from Ace Lake, Antarctica - Antarctic Ace Lake Metagenome 02UKL | ecosystem: Environmental > Aquatic > Non-marine Saline and Alkaline > Saline | place... | reverse complement strand
GTTTTCTAAAAGAATGATACAGGCTATCAAAAATTATCCCCCAGATAGAGAAAAATTTACTCGAAATGTTACACTCATGGGATCTTTTTATAAGAATACAGCTTATGTGTTCCTGCAAATCCACAATCCTAAAATAATTGATTACGAAAAAGATTACAGACCAAAAAGAAGGACTATGTTGGAAATTGCGTGCGGAGCAGCAAAAAATAAATACCCACAATTTTCAAAGATTGTTGGCATTGCAATTGATGCTCCAAAACACAACATAAGAAATTCTGAAGACTTTGCCTTATTTAAATGCGAAAAGTGGTCTAAGAATGACAGATCTTATTATGAAAATTTAAATAAGGATCTCAGATTTTTTGAATCTAAAAATCTGAATATTAAAAATATGCATCCTCGTGAATTTCCAAGTAAATTATTTTAAACCACCAAATTCACCAGCTTCCCCGGCACAAAAATCGCTTTCCTGATCTCCTTCCCCTCCAACCACTTCTGAATCTTCTCAGACTTTTTCGCTAACTCGATAGCTTCTTTCTCCGTGATATCCGCCGCCACGCTAATAGTTTCGCGCAATTTGCCATTGATCTGCACGACTAGCTCGATCTGATCGTCCTGAGCTAATTTCGGATCAAAGGATGGCCAAGATTCCAGATGGATTGATTTCTTGTGTCCTAGCTTCTCCCAAAGCTCTTCACAGAGATGCGGAGCGAAGGGGGCGAGGATGGTTAGGAATTGTTCGAAAGCCGCGCGGGGGAGTTGGTCGAGCTTGCCCGCCTCGTTGACGAAAATCATGCAGGCGGAGACGGCAGTATTGAAATGAAAATTCTCTAGATCCTCCGTCACTTTTTTGATCGTCTTGTGCAGCGCACGTTTGAAATTTTCAGGAACTGCCTCGGCACATTTACCATCAGCGCAGTCGATGAGTTCTTTCTCACTCAGCTTCTCCACCTTTTCCAGAAATTTCCTCACACCGATTACGCCACCTTCATTCCAGCTGGCAGCTTGATCAAAAGGGCCGATGAACATTTCGTAAAGGCGCAGCGTGTCCGCGCCGAATTTTTCGATAATCTCATCAGGGTTTTGGACATTGCCTCGTGACTTGGACATTTTCTCGCCGTCCGAGCCTAGTATCATACCGTGGGAGATGCGCTTGGAATAAGGTTCGGGAGTGGGTACCAGCTTCAGGTCAAAAAGGAATTTGTGCCAAAATCGGGAGTAGAGGAGATGGAGGACGGTGTGCTCCATGCCGCCGTTGTAGAGATTGACTGGCAACCATTTTTTGAGTTTCTCCGGCGCGGCGAAAGCTTCATCATTCTGTGGATCGATGTAGCGGAGGAAATACCAGCTCGACCCCGCCCAGTTTGGCATCGTGTCAGTCTCGCGCTTCGCTTTCCCACCGCATTTCGGACAGCTTGTGTTTACCCATTTTTCAATTCCCGCGAGCGGGGATTCGCCTGTGTCAGTCGGCTCGTAGTTTTTCACATCAGGTAATTCGAGCGGCAGATCTTTTTCATCAAGCGGAACCACACCGCATTTTTCGCAATGCACGATGGGGATTGGCTCACCCCAGTAGCGCTGGCGCGAGAAAACCCAGTCACGCAGTTTGAAGTTAATCGCCTCTTTGCCCGCCTTTTTCTTTTCGAGGAATTCGATGATTTTTGGAGTAGCTTCGCTTGAGTGCAAACCCGTAAACTCACCCGAATTTATTAAGTTTCCTGTTATCGGAAAACATTTTCCTAGATCTTCTAGATGCTTAGTTAAGGTATTGTTTTCTACTTTATCTTTTTGTGTAATTTTAAACCCTTCAAATAATTGTAAATCAAAAGGTGTTTCCCACCCTTGTAGAAATTTTTTGGAATTAGGATATTTTCCTTTTTTCCAACTCCATTGACCAGATGGATGAATAACGTATCGAATCTCCACGCCAAACTTAGTCGCGAATTCAAAGTCGCGCTCATCGTGCGCCGGCACCGCCATGATCGCACCTGTGCCGTAAGAAGCGAGGACGTAGTCCGCGACGAAGATGGGGATCTCATCACCATTGACAGGATTCACTGCCAACACGCCGTCCAATTTCACTCCAGTCTTGTCTTTGGCGAGCTCTGTGCGCTCCAGATCAGATTTCTTCGCAGCTTCATTAATATATTTTTCTACTTCTTCCCAGTTCTTGATCTGTGGTTTTAGCTCTTGCAGCAAGGAATGTTCTGGGGAAAGCACCGTGTAGGTCGCGCCGAAGAGAGTGTCTGGACGAGTCGTGAAAACTTTAATCTTTGCCTTAGAATTCGTAATCGCAAAATCAACTTCTGCGCCAACACTCTTGCCAATCCAATTGCGCTGCTGTGCTTCGATTCTCGGTAGGAAATCAACTTCATCGAGCCCGTCGAGTAGTTTTTGCGCATAGTCTGTGATTTTGAGCATCCACTGCTTTTTCACTCGGCGCTCGATATTCCCACCACAGCGCTCGCATTTGCCATTCACCACCTCCTCATTCGCCAGACCGATCTTGCAGTCGGTGCACCAATTGATCGGAATCTCCGCTTGGTAGGCCAAACCCTTTTCTAAGAATTTCAGGAAAATCCACTGCGTCCACTTGTAATAGCTCGGATCAGTCGTGTCGACGACACGCTCCCAGTCGAAGCTGAAGCCAATACTCTTGAGCTGTTTTGTAAAATTAGCGATATTTTTATCTGTCGCTGCGCGGGGATGGATTTTATTTTTAATGGCGTAATTTTCAGTCGGTAAGCCGAAAGCATCGAAACCCATCGGGAAGAGTACATTCTTGCCCTCCATCCTATTTTTGCGAGCAATAATATCGAGCGCCGTGTAGGAGCGACAGTGCCCGACATGCAGTCCGTCTCCGCTCGGGTAGGGGAATTCGACGAGTAGATAAAATTTCTCTTTCGGGGAATCGTCGACAGCGGCGTAAAGCTTTTGTTTAGACCATTTCTGCTGCCATTTCGGCTCGAACTTTTTGTGATCAAAACTCATATGAATCGAATTTTAGCCTAAAATCGTAAAGACATGGAAAATAAGACAGCTGGCATCGTCCTCAAAAAACAAAACTTCGGCGAGGCCGACCGGATTTTGCGCATCTTCACACAGGAACTCGGCGTGATCTCTGCCATCGCCAAAGGTGTGAAGAAAATTACCTCGAAGAAAGGCGGCTGTCTGGAACTTTTTTGTGAGAGCAATCTCCGCCTCTATCGCCGCAAAGGCGATTTATTCCTCATTACCGACGCTTCCGCTCTGGCAAATTTCGAGAGCAATAACTTAGAGATTTTGAAGACAGCTTATGCTGCTAGCGAGTTACTGCTGAATATTTCTCCGCCTGAAAAAAAATTACCAAAGATTTATCAGATCACTCGGGATTTTCTCGCTGCGTTAACTCAAACAAAAAAACTCCAGCTCATCAAAATCGCTTTCTTCGCTAAGACTCTGAATATTTTTGGTTTTCTGGAAGGTAGTGAAAACATGCCAGAAAGAGAACGTAAATTCTTTAAGTTTATTTTGAATTCCGATTTCACGGAAATCCTCAAGCTCGCCGAAGATTCCAAGATTTTCCACGCCGCCGAATCCAAACTGCTGCAGATTCTAGAAAATGAAAGTGAAAAACTGTCCAAAGTCTCCGCAGCGACCCATGATTGGAGTTGAAATAAATAAAATTAACTATTAGAATCATATCCTGACTTAAATCCATCGCCATGACTAAGACAGAAGCTCCAGAAATCACGAGAGATTCTCCTGAATTTCAGCAAGATGTTGCTAATATCACAGCGGTCATGGAAAGATGTTTTGAAGATTCTCCCGATAATAAAATTCATCCAGATGACCTTATCTCTACGCATAAAGCTATCATGACTGCACTTGGTATAAATAAAGAGGTCATGAAAAATTTCTCAAACACGGAATCTCATGCCCGCGCAGATATTTATCTGCTACTTTCGAAAATAACAAAAGGGGCTTACCGACCACTCGTAGAAGAAATCGTCGAGCTGAAATATTCCAAATTTCGTGAAAAAAACCGGAATGATATTGGCTTCGCAACCAGCACTATAAAAGACAGAGAAATAAACGAGAGCCCAAGAGATCATTTGATAAAAATGCAGTTTGGATCTTATAATAATGTTGAATCTTGATTGTGTAGTAGTCGGGGACGGGTATGTTCGTTCGCTGATGTAAACTAACCCTGTGATCTGGACCCACAATCTCGACCCTGTCCTCCTCGACCTCGGTTTTCTCCAGGTTCGTTGGTATGGAATTTTTTATGCCATCTCATTTTTGCTCGCCTACTTTTGGTTACGGAATTCGGCGCAAAAAAAACTCATCTCGCTTTCTGTACAACAAGTTGAAGACCTAATTTTTGGAATAGTCCTCGGTGTCATTCTCGGTGGACGCATGGGTTACTTTCTTTTTTATAATTTTAGTGAACTCTTTAGTCTTGAGATTTTCAAAATCTGGCACGGTGGCATGAGTTTTCACGGCGGACTGATTGGAGTTTTATTGGCAATTTTTTATTTCGCACGAAAATGGAAAAAAAGTTTTTTCGAAATTAGTGATCTCATTACCATCCCCGCCGCGCTCGGCTTGATGTTCGGCAGATTGGGAAATTTCGTCAACGGCGAACTCTGGGGTAGACCAACTGATGGAAGCTGGGGAATAATTTTTCCACATGCCGACACATTGCCCCGCTATCCAAGCCAACTTTTCGAAGCGGTGAAAAATTTACTGATTGCCGGGATATTGTTTTTAACTTTTCGCCAAAAACCCAAGCAAGGAGTGTTGTCCTTCTTATTTCTAGCACTTTACGGCTTAGGTCGAATCCTCGTCGAATTTTTTTTGCGGGAACCGCTCGATGGCTTCATTTTCGGAATGCCACGCGGAGCGTTTTATTCTGTTCCGATTTTATTAATTGGAATCATTGGCTTGATATGGGTTAATAAAAAACCATAAGCTTGTTTCATGTTAAGCGCTTCATGCTCCATGCTTTACACCCGAGCCGCACGCGTGATGCCCTCGATCTCTTCTAGCTTCCCCAATAATCTTCCCAGCTGCTCGACGCCATCCACTTCTATTGTGAGCTCGTGGATGATTTCGTGTTTATCGCTGCGCTTCAAGCTTAAATCAGCGATATTAATCTCCATCTTGGCAATCACCTCAGCGATATCATGCAACATACCAACACGATTTTTTGCCGCGACCTCGATTTTGACTAATTTAGATTTCACATCACTAGCGAACTGCGCCCGCAACTTCCTCTCCTCGGCGACGCGTTTAATTTGTTTACAATCTGCCTTGTGAATCATCGCGCCATTCCGACTCATCACTGCGAGAATTTCGTCGCCAGATTTTGGCTCGCAACATTTCGCCAGCTTCGTAGCTAATCCGCTCACACCTTCGACCAAGACGTCGCCTTTTTTCGCGGAAGAATTTTTGAGTGAGGCAATCGGTTTTTTACGAGTTTTTTTTGCAGTGAATTCTTCGAACTCAAATAAATCTTTCACTACGGCGGATGAGGAAACGCTGCCGTTACCGATTCTTTCGAGCAGCAGCTCTCGCCTTTTTTTGCCAAGATTTTGTTTTTTGTAGCCACGCAGGACGGAATAATCTCCATCAAGCTTGACTTTGCCTAGTCGAGCTAATTTTTTATTAATCAAGTCTTTCCCCAAAAGAAGATTCTCGCTTTTACCCAGTGATGAGAAGTAAGTGCGAATTTTAGTTTTCGCAGAAGATGTTTTGGCGAAAGACAACCAAAAACGATTCGGTTTCGAGCCTTTGCGGGTCAGAATTTCGACGACATCTCCATTTTTTAATTTGGCGTCCAACTTCGCGATTTTTCCATCAATTTTGGCACCAATGCAAGTGTGACCGAGATCAGTATGAATAATGTAGGCAAAATCAATCGGCGTGGCTTCGGCGGGCAAGTCAAAAACATCGCCCTTCGGGGTAAGCACAAAAATCCGATCTTCTAAAACATCGCTCGTCAAAGAGGCAGTAAATTCTGAATTATCCTGCATTGACTCGTGCAGATCGACCAAACCACGAATCCATTTCAATTTTTCTTCCTCAATTTTGACCGACTTTTTATTCTCGGAATAGATGAAATGAGCTGCTGCTCCACGCTCCGCCGCTTCGTGCATTTCATGGGTACGAATCTGGATTTCAGTCGGGACGTTACGATTGAGCCCGATGACAGTGGTGTGGAGCGACTGATAACCGTTTGGCTTAGGTACGGCGATAAAATCTTTGAAACGGTGGGAGAGGGGAGTGTAATAGTGGTGCAAAATTCCGAGAGCCGCATAACAATCAGCAGTAGTGCTGACGATTACCCGTAGCGCAAATAAATCGTAAAGTTCTTCCACTGAAGGACATTTTTTTAATTGCAGTTTCCGCCAAATCGAATAGAAGTGTTTGATTCTCCCTTTGATTGCCACTTTAATTCCTTCTTTTTGGAAAATTTTTTCTAAAGTTTTTTGGGCACTTTCGATGAAATTTTTACGACCAGTCGAAGTGCCTGTGACGGCTTTTTCGATTTTATGGAATTCGTCAGGGTGCAAAGTTTTGAACGCGAGATCCTCGAGTCGCGATTTGAATTCATACAAACCAAGTCGCGCTGCAATCGGTGCATAAACTTCGAGCGTTTCCTGAGCAATCCTTTTTTGTTTGTCCGGACGCACATGGACAATCGTCTCCATATTGTGCAGTCGATCAGCCAACTTGATGAAAATGACGCGAATATCGCGCGCCATCGCGACAAACATTTTGCGCAAATTCTCAATCTGCCGCTCCTGCCCTTGATATCGCACCGTGCCTAGTTTTTCCATGTCGAGACAAAGACTCGCGACTTCGCTGCCGAATTTATCTTCGATTGTTTTCAAATCTTCCTCGGTATCCTCAATCACATCGTGCAGTAAACAAGCGATCAAAGCATCCTCATCCGGCCGCAGCGTGAGCAGGTGCAGCGCAGCAGCAACAGGATGGATGAAATAAGGTTCACCCGAAAATCGTTTTTGACCAGCGTGCGCTTTTTTCGCAAAATCGTAGGCCTCGGTGATTCGAGCAAAATTGGATTTCGGCAAATATTCCTTAACCGTCTCGAGAATTTTTTTTAAGGAAGTATCCATCTGACAGGCTTTTATTTTAACGAAAAAAGCTTCGAAACCGAAGGACGAAGAATGGTGGGCGGAGAAGAACTTGAACCTTCGACCTTCCCGATGTTCATCGGGACGCTCTAATCAGCTGACAGTTTGTAAATTGGTGGCGAAGAAGCGACTGTGCTTGAACTTTATCGGATATTTTCTGATAATCAAGAGCGAATCGAGCAATTCAATAGCGAAATCAGAAGTATTTTTGAAGCTGAAAGCCGAGAAGAGTCTGGGAATTTAGCGGAAATTACCCTCTAAGACTATGCTAAAATAGGCTCATGAGCGTATCTCTAATTGGCGGCGGCGATGACGATAACCCAATCTCGGAGATTATTGACGGCGCTAGTGATGTTGACGATTCTATGCCCGAGAATACAGTTTTTGACACGGACGGCGAACTAATTACCTTAGATGAGAACGAAGACAGCATCTCTCAAAAATAATTTTATGTAGCGTAAAGGCGCTTGAACTTTAGACAGCACTCCAATGCCTGAGTTTTGCGATTCAAAATAAAAAATGCCAGATCAACTACCACAAATCACGAAAAAGCAGCATTGGGTTCCTCAGTTTTACCTAAAAAAATTTGCCAATGACGAGGGTAAATTGAAAGTGCTGGAAATTGCAAAGGGTCGAGTCCTAAAAAAAGATTATGCTCCTTCTGCGGTCTGCTACGATGATTTTTTCTACGGAGTTGAAACTGGCAAACAAGATGAGGTTAGCCAAATGGTCGAGGATGTCTTTCAGCAAATCGAGAATTCAGCAGCTACCTTGCATCCAATATGGTGCAAGAAAATACTAAATTACGAGCAGCTTTCTGATCAAGACCTATTCCAGCTATCCCAATTTATGAGCATGCTTTGGATACGAAGTTCTTATTTTCGTAACCAAGTCCAAAGACAAGAAGAAAAGATTACAAAAGAAACCATGTCTATGGTTGCTCGGATGATGCCAGCCAAGCAGCTTGATAATGCCCTAGGAAAAAAGGCTGGGGAAATTTCGAAAAAGGAGGAGGAGGAAGTTAGAAAAACACTTGCGGAAGGAAAATATGACCTGAAATTTAATAATGCCACTCATTTAGGCTTATTAGAAAGTATGGAGAAATTTTCTAATTTGATTTTCCACAAAAAGTGGCGGATATGCCTGACTTCGCTGGGGCAAACAAATTTATCTTTTATTACTTCGGACACGCCAGTTGTAGAAGTGTTTCCGCAGCAGAAAAGATTTTATGGGTATTCGTTCATGGAAAGGGTTCATCACTTCGCCCTGTCGCCAAAAATCTTAATTATATTAGTAAACAATACTCTGCCGGGTAAAAAGGTCAAAAGGAGTCAGCTTAAAAGTGATGATGGGGTTCACAACTACAATGCGACACGATTAAATTGGTCTGAAGATTATGCTTATTCCGGTTCTGAAGAAGAATTCAATCATGCATTAAAATTTTTCAAGGGACAGAAAAGCGCCGTCTAGATAAGAGACTATGGACCAGATAAAATTGCTTCTGTTATGCGCCCAGAAAACACTACTTTACCGAAAACTTCTCTCCGAAAAACCAGACAAGGAGTGGGTGGAGGTCGACCGAAAGTTGATATTCAAAATATTCGTTAGTGGTAAGTAGTTTTAGTTTTTTTCGGTAGAATCTAATTCGTAAAGTCGACTCAACTTAATCAGCCAACCTAATGAATAAAAACAACGGCGAGCTAGAGAAAAAACTCTGGTCGGCAGCGGATAGCCTACGGGCAAACTCGAAGCTGAAATCACACGAGTATTCTGTGCCTGTGCTCGGGCTTATTTTTCTACGATTCGTAGATTCCCGTTTTACAGAGATGAAGGAAAAGCTAGAAAAGAAAATAGCAGGTAGCCGTCGTAGCGGTGAATTAACCCCCGCACATTTTCAGGCAGAAGGGGTGCCTTATTTGCCAGAAAACGCTCGCTATTCACACCTGCTTCAGCTGTCCGAGAACGCGAACATTGGTAAAGCCATCAATGAAGCGATGAAGCTGATCGAAAAGGAAAACGCTGAGTTGGCAGGTGTTTTGCCAAAAACCTACACCCATCTGGAAAATAATATTCTTCATAATCTCCTCAAGGCTTTCAATCAAGTTCCGCTTGGTGAAGGAGATCTCTTCGGTAAGATTTACGAATATTTTCTCGGACATTTTGCATCTACAGAAGGACAAAAAGGTGGCGAGTTTTTTACACCAATCTCGATAGTTAAACTGATTGTTGAAATTATTGAGCCGTATCACGGCAGGATTTTTGATCCTGCGTGCGGAAGTGGAGGTATGTTTGTCCAAAGCGCTGAGTTTGTCCGCAGACACAAAAAACAAAATGGTGATGGTGTTCTCGTGGCGTATGGCCAAGAGAAAACTGATGAAACCGTGAAGCTTTGCAAAATGAATCTTGCTGTTCACGGGCTAGACGGACAAATAAAAATTGGTAACAGCTTTTACGAAGATGCTCACGATTCTATCGGCAAGTTCGATTTCTTGATGGCAAATCCGCCCTTCAATGTAAAAGGCGTGGATAAAGAAAAAATTAAAGATGATCCGCGCTACAAGCTGGGCGTGTCCAATACCGACAACGCAAACTATCTCTGGATTCAGATATTCTTGCACTCGTTGAATGAGAAAGGTCGGGCAGGCTTCGTAATGGCAAATTCCGCCTGTGATGCACGAAACAGCGAATTAGAGATTCGCAAAAAAATCATTGAGTCGGGGGTAGTGGATGTGATGGTAGCTGTCGGAAGTAATTTTTTCTACACGGTTACGCTTCCAGTCACGCTGTGGTTTCTCGACAAAGCCAAAGCCAAAACCGCTCGCAAAGATAAAATTCTTTTTATCGATGCTCGCAACATTTATCATCAAATTGATCGTGCTCATCGTGATTGGACAGACGAGAACATTAAGCAAATCACGGACATCGTTCGTAGTTATCGAGCCGAGAAGGGTGCGAAAAAATATGAAGATATCAAAGGGCTTTGCAAAGTTGCAACCCTTGAAGAAGTAAAAGCGCAGGATTACTCGCTAAATTCAGGGCGATATGTGGGCGTAACCGATCGAGAAAATAATGAGGATGATTTTAAAGAAAAACTGACTGAGCTAAACACCGAATTTAAACATCTGACAAAAGAGGCAAGTAAATTAAGCACGCAGGTTATCGATACTACTTCTTCTATTCTTAACTCCGTTGAACTTTGACCGATTTAATTCTTACAAATACGGAATATAAATTCCTGAGATGCTTGAGCGAAAAATCAGAGGCAACTTTCGAAACTATTCGAACTTGTTGCGATCTATCCACTAAAGAAGGTAATGAATTACTTAGTAAGTTTCTAGATGCTAAACCCCCACTTGTAAAAGCATCTGGACATATACAAGTTGGTAGCGTCAGCACGAGAAGCTTCGGATTAACCTTTGAAGGAGAGCAGAGAGTGAGAAGAGACAACGAACAAATCTCTAAGACGAAGATGGGCTTTTGGGAATCTAATTTTGATTTTTTAAAAAATCACTGGAAAAACAACAAGCACAAAACCATTTGGTGGGTGATCGGGATTGTATGGAGTATTACTTTGCTATTTTTAGGTATATTTATTAAATCTTTTTTTTAATGACGACTGCTGTGAAACAGGGCGGGTGGAAGTGGAGAAAGATAAAATTGACCAAAGTGACTACAAAAATCGGTAGTGGTGCAACTCCGCATGGTGGCAAAAGTGCCTATAAGAAATCAGGCATCTCCCTTATAAGAAGTTTAAATGTGTTTGACCTTAAACTTAAAAAGAAAGGCTTAGCGTTTATTGGTGAAGCTCAGGCAAAAAATTTATCGAATGTTATTGTGGAGGAAAATGATATTCTTCTTAACATTACTGGTGCTTCTGTTTGCAGATGTGCCATTATGTCAGATGATATTTTACCTGCTAGGGTAAACCAGCATGTTGCTATTGTCCGTGCTGACAAGAAAAAATTAAGCCCCAAATTTTTGCTTTATAGTCTTGTTTTAGGTTACAACAAACAACGCTTGCTTGGGATAGCATCAAATGGTGCTACGCGTGAAGCACTTACAAAATCAGATATTGAGAATTTTGAAATTACTATTCCGTCTCTTCCAGCTCAGCAAAAAATCGCTTCTGCGCTTTCGGCTTTTGACGATCTTATTGCGATAAACGAAAGACGCATCCAAGTGCTCGAAGAAACTGCTTGGTTGATTTATCACGAGTGGTTTGTGAAGTTTCGATTTCCTGGATATAAGAAGACGCGATTCATAGAGAGTAGAACAAAGTTCGGGAAAATTCCCAAAGGATGGGAGGTAAAACCATTTAGCGAGTTGGTCGAAATTAACCCAACCATTAAAACTATTAAAAGTGAGCCTCATTTTTTCGTGGCGATGGATGGAGTTTCGACTGGAAGTTTTGTAAAAATTGGAGGTGAAAAAATAGTTAAAAACGGTAGAAGATTCGCCAATAAAGATGTTCTTTTTGCCAGAATCACGCCCTGTCTCGAAAACGGCAAAGGAGGTTATGTTATTTTAGACAAGGAGAGTCAAAATGAAATTATATTTGGGTCGACAGAATTTATTATTTTTAGAGAGAAGCTGCTTCCTTCAGAATTTATTTATCTACTCTCTAGAGATAGAGATTTTAGAAAAAACGCAGAAAAAAGTATGGTTGGTGCTTCGGGTAGGCAGAGGGTGCAAGACTCTTGCTTCAATTCATTTTTTGTTCCACTGCCATCGCAGAATTTATTAGCAAACTTTACCCAAGCGACCAGTCCTTTGTTTGAGAATATTTACAACCTAGAAAGAGAAAACCAATCTCTTCGCCAAGCTCGCGACTTATTACTTCCCCGCCTGATTGGTGGTGAAATCAAAGTGGGAAATTTAAACTTTTAGAAATGGCTAAAAAACATTTTTCGGTTGCACTTCTAAAAATAGGAGATTGTGATTTTACATTAGATTCTTTTTCCTCGATTCAGGAAAATGAAGTAGATAATCAAGAGATTAATGGTGAAATTCAACACAACAAAATAATAAAAAAAGAAATACGAGATAACAGATTTGTCCTTTTATATTTTGAGGAAGGTGAAACAATTCCAAGACCAGATGTTGTTTATAATCGAATCACGCAGATTGATGAAGATAATCCTCGAAGTATTGATCAAATAGAGAGAGACTCCCAAACTTTTGTGTTGATTGATATACAAACACAAAAAATTTTTATTTCTAATTTTAAAAAAAAGAAGACTTTGGAAGACTGGCTTTGTGAAAAGACCAATAAGACAGTTGTGATAAAAAATATAATTGATAGGGCAGACTTTTTAAACGAATTGCGAGGCATTGACATAATTTATTTGTCGGCAGTTCCGAATTTATTTTCAAGTATGGGTATTCTTAGTGAAGAACTAACAAGTGACCATCATAATTACGGCGTTGGAATCAAACATATTGGAGTAAAAATTTATTTTGAGAAAAACAGTGTCCCCCAAACTTTAAAAAACAAAATTTTTGAATTATTTCAACAAAAAGACAATGATTCAATCCAAAAACTTGAAGTTTCTGGTCGTCATGATGATAAATTTGAAAGAGTCTTTAACGCAGAAGGAATTATTGATAAAGTTACAATCGAAGCAGCACTAAGGGTCGAAGGTTTATTTGATAGAAATCAAGTTTTCAATAATTTAATCTATAAAATAGGATGAAAAAAAATATCATTATCTTTTCGATATTCGTAGCCTCATTCTTTTTCCAGCGGTATTTTCAGTTTTTAATTGAGAAAGAATTTATTTCAACACTACTGACGGTCTTTTCAATTATTTTCGGATTTTATACAACGAGCTTCGCTGTATTTGCTACATCAAAATATTTATATAGGCTTTATCAAATAGAAAATCCATCCGACAACAGAAAGACTTTGCTGGATGATTTACTAGAGGAGTTCACTTTTGCGACATACTTTCTTCTTGCATCTGTAGTTTATTTGATCATTGCTTATATTTTTGTAAATCAAAATTACAATGCGCCCTTGGTTTATTTTTTGTATTTTTTATGGGGGTTTTTATTTTTAAATATGATTTACGCCTTTAGGACGATATCAACTTTTATTAAGGTCACACGCCAATCAGCAAAAGAAAAAATGAATTAGTCGAATAACTTATGAATCAATACTCCGAAGATAATCTCGTTGAGCAACCCGCTATTCGCCTTTTCGCCGAACTTGAATATGAAACCGCCGACTGTTTCCAAGAGAAATTCGGCGAAGATTCCACGCTGGGAAGGAGTGAGGCTAACGAAGTAGTGCTTTTGCCACGATTAAAAGAAGCACTGAAAAATCTTAACTCTGATTTATCAGCAGAAGCACTCGAACAAGCTATCGAAGAGCTGACTCAAAGCCGCGCGCACTTAAGTATCGTGCAGGCTAATCACGAGATTTACCAGCTCATCAAAGATGGGGTAAAGGTGACCGTGCAAAATAAAGACGGCGAAGAAGAAATCCAAACCGTTCGAGTCATAGATTTTAAAAACCCCGAGAACAATGACTTTTTTCTTGCTTCTCAGTTTTGGGTAGCAGGTGATGTTTATCGTCGCCGAGCAGACTTGGTCGGATTCGTGAATGGTTTACCTCTCATTTTCGTAGAGTTGAAAGCTTCACAAAAAAATCTCAAGAATGCTTTTCAGGATAATTTGAGAGATTACAAAACTACTGTGCCACAACTTTTTTGGTATAACGCCTGCGTGATACTTTCCAATGGAATCGACAGCAAGGTCGGATCTATCACTTCCCCGTGGGAACACTTTTATGACTGGAAGCGGATCAACGAGGAAGGTGAGAAAGGTATCGTTTCGCTTGAAACAATTATTAAAGGAGTTTGCGAGAAAAGTAGATTGCTCGATGTTTTAGAAAACTTCACGCTTTTTGACGATGCCGAGGGTGCTCTGATTAAAATCATTCCTCGGAACCATCAATTTTTGGGTGTAAACAACACGATTAAATCATTCAGTAAAAATCAGAAAGTGGGTGGGAAGATCGGCGTTTTTTGGCACACGCAAGGCAGCGGCAAAAGTCTTTCGATGGTTTTTTTCACACAGAAGGTGCTCCGAAAGTTTGCAGGGAATTACACCTTCGTGGTGGTAACCGATCGTGTCGAGCTAGACAAACAAATCTACACACAGTTCGTCTCTACTGGCGCCGTGACTGAGAAACAAGTTCAAGCTGAAAGCTGCGATCATCTCAAAAATCTTTTACAAGAAGATCATAGATTGATTTTTACACTGATTCAGAAATTTCAAACCAGTGACGGGAAGCCATACGAGAAATTAACCGACCGTGACGATGTGATTGTGATTACCGACGAAGCTCACCGCAGCCAATATGAAACACTAGCACTGAATATGCGGACAGCTTTGCCAAAAGCTAGCTTTGTCGGCTTTACTGGCACCCCGCTAATTGCTGGTGAAGCCGAAAAAACTAAGGAAGTATTTGGAGACTATGTGAGTGTTTACAACTTCAGACAGTCGATAGCGGACAAGGCAACGGTGCCTCTCTTTTATGAAAATCGGATTCCTGAGCTTCAGCTATCCAATGAAGATTTAGGAGAAGATCTCGAGCAGATAGTTGAAGAAGCTGCCCTTGATGAGGCGCAAGAGAAAAAGCTCGAGCGTGAGTTTGCAAGACAATATCATCTCATTACTCGTGACGACAGAATCGACAAAGTGGCTGCCGATATTGTGCAGCATTTTTTTGGTCGAGCGGTTGGAGGCAAGGCGATGGTAATAGCGATAGATAAAATGACTGCTGTGAAAATGTATGACAAGTTTCAAAAACATTTAGCCGAATATACCGAGAAGATAAAAGCTGAAATTTCAGAGGCAGAATTTCCCGAGCGTGAACGGTTAGAGAAAAAACTGGCTGAAGTTGAGTTATTGGATTCAGCCGTTGTCGTCAGTGAAGCCCAAAATGAAGAAGCCGATTTTCAAGAAAAGGGAATAAGCATTCAGCAGCATCGAAAAAGAATCAAAAATGAAGACCTAGAGAAGAAGTTTAAAGCTGCCGATGATCCTTTGCGTTTGGTGTTTGTTTGCAATATGTGGCTGACAGGATTCGATGTGCCATCACTTTCTACGATTTATCTCGATAAGCCGATGCGAAATCACTCGTTGATGCAGGCTATCGCACGAGCAAACCGAGTTTACGGAGACAAAAGTAGCGGGTTGATCGTAGATTATGTGGGCGTATTTAGAAATCTACAAAAAGCTCTGGCAATTTATGCTGCCGACAGAGACGATGCTGGTGATATGCCGATTCAGGCGAAAGAGGAGCTTGTCGCGCTACTCAAAGAATCTATTGCTGAGGCAAGTAAGTTTTGCGCCGAGCTAGGAATTGACCTGACAGAAATTGTCAAAGCTGATGAGCTAAACAAATTGAGACTAATCGAAGACGCTACAAATGCCATTCTCGCGTCTGAAGGAAAAAGGAAACATTTTTCAACAATCACGAACATAGTCTTCAAATATTTTCGATCAGTCTTGCCTGACCCAGTAGCTAGCGAATTTTTGCCACTTGTGACGGCTTTGAAGGTGATTCAGGCAAGGATGCAAGCTTTGTTGCCTAAAGCCGACATCGAAGCCGTAGAGAAGGATATCGAAGAACTTTTGGACGAGTCTATTGAGACTGGTAGCTACGAAATCTCTACTTTGACCAAAATTGACCTGAGTACCCTCGATTTTGAGAAGCTTAAAGAATATTTCAAGCAGAATCGCAAAAACACAGCTGTCGAGGCACTGAAAACAAAAATTGACGAAAGACTCAGAAAAATGACCTCGATCAACTCTGCTCGCAAAAGCTTGTTTGAAAAATTTCAAGCGTTGATAGATGAGTATAACTCTGGTGCGAGCACCATAGAAACACTTTTTGAAAAACTGCTTGATTTAAACGAAGAGTTAAACGAAGAAGAGAAGCGACACATTTCAGAAAACCTTAGCGAAGAAGAGTTGGCTTTGTTTGATATTCTGCAAAAACCGAACCTGTCAGAGTTAGAAAAAAAGAAAATTAAAAAGGCAGTCAAAAATTTACTTAGCAGCCTGAAGTGGGCGAAGCTCGTATTAGATTGGAAAAAAACCCAAAGGCATCGGGCAGGGGTTGAGATCGCCGTCAAAGAATCTCTTGATGAAAGTCTGCCTGATTCATACGAGAAGGAAGAATATGAAAAAAAATGCCAGTCTGCCTATGAACATATTTATAGCAACTACGAAGGAGCTGGTAGAAGTATTTATGAAGGAGCAGTAGGATAAAATGCTTAGTGCTTAAACTAATCCTATGGCCATCTCAGAAAAAGCCCTCGAGGAATTCAAAGCTATTTATAAGAAAGAATACGGAAAGGAAATCAGCGACACCGATGCCCGAGAATCAGCAGAAAACTTACTTAACTTTGCGAGAACAGTTTTCGATATTCATGAAAGGGATATGCGTAGAAAAGAAAAACTGAAAGACAGCCCTAAAGGGTTTCACTTGGATGAAAATGAAGGAACATACAGCTGTCGGATTTGTGGAGATTCGATAAGTGGAGAACAAACATGGTATGACAAAAACGGAATCAAGTGTCCGCTTTGCCAAAGAGCACTCGACAGAAAAATTATTCCGATATCAGCGTGTAAAGATAAAAAGAGCTGGTATGCTTTTTGGGAACTAAAAAGCAAATTTAACATTCATCCTCAGACTGGCTACAAAATGATTAGGGAAGGAAAGCTGAAAGCAAGGATCATTCAAGATGAAAACAATAATCCCCACGAATACATTCTCCTTAAGAAAGAAAACCCTCAACTGGAGCGAAAAATATGCAAGAATTAGACTTGTTTTATGACTACAAAAAATAAAGCCCCGCAGACGATTTCTCCGAAAACTTCTCCCCGAAAAACCAGACAAGGAGTGGGCGGAGGTCGTCCAAAAGTAGATATTCAGGAATATTTCCAAAGGATATTGCCCTTTCTTCAAAGGGGTTTTAGCATTAATGGCGCCTGTGAGTCGGCTGGGATACCCAAATCTACTATTGCCGACTATATCAAAAGAGACGAGGAGTTTTCGGACAAAATAGAGCGTGCCAAGATGACACTGGAAATACTCTCTAGAAACAATATTGCAGACAAAATCAAAGGCGGAGATCTGAAGACATCAATGTGGTGGCTTGAGCGAAGACGCAGAGATGAGTTTAGCCTCCGTCAGACCTACCCTAAGAGTAAATGTGAAGGCAGGATAGTATTGTATGATCCAGCGATTAATCAGTAAAACTACAAGAAATATATTCCAGATCCTTTGTGTTTTTAAGAGTCAATAAACAAACATACTTTCGGGGAATCATCATTCCTAAATCATTTTTGGCTTCAAGATAACTATTGAAATGGTAATTATCTCCAGTTTTTGAGATTGATGTGCTCGCGCTAACACAACTCTGAAACTTGACACTATCAGGATATTTTAATTGTTTTTTAATCTCAAGTTCTGAATAGGTGCAAGCATAAACTAAGCCCTGATCATAACTATTTTTACCCGATTTATCGAGAACATCTGATATGAAAAGATAGCCTATTACTGCTACAAATATTAATGCTGCTATAGCTGTCATGTAGGTCACAAAAGTTAATTCTGCTTCCTTAGTCATTTTATACATTTTGGTTGGGGTTAAAAAGTGTTGCGGGTAGGCAAGACTCATCAACCCAAAAGAGGAGCCACCTACACCTAGCAGTCCACTTCACAAACTCTTTCGAGCCAGCTCAGATGGTAGGGAGGTGACTCCACTACTGCTCATCTGAACTGACCAAGTTTGGTGCAAAAATTACCCGAAAAAGAAGTTAGGAAGTGAACTGCAAATCAATTATACCTCAAAAATAAACCATTCAAGTAGGCACTGTATGGGTCCATAACATATTGGACTTTTTACCCTCAAGGAATTTCTCAACCGGAGTGAGATAGTTGAGAGAGTAATGAGGACGAAAGAAATTGTAGAGCATGATGTAGTGAGCCACAAA
>Ga0075120_10001482_pt1 | contig 18214 bp, 17 predicted proteins | sample AntAceMetag02UKL_FD_69792 | JGI IMG/M metagenome (GOLD analysis project Ga0075120, IMG submission 69792) | Saline lake microbial communities from Ace Lake, Antarctica - Antarctic Ace Lake Metagenome 02UKL | ecosystem: Environmental > Aquatic > Non-marine Saline and Alkaline > Saline | place... | reverse complement strand
CATTAACATTAGAAAAGGATAGAAACATCTGCCAGAAATACGAGTTCGAGTTAACGCTCCCCAACCTTACAGATTCAATACGTTAACAAATAACTTAACAGACTTACCAACGTCCCCTATTACGTATGTCCAAGGAGCCCCTTTTCCCATGTTCAACAACATCTATAAAGGCAAAAGAGTCCTTATTACCGGTCACACCGGCTTCAAAGGGTCCTGGCTGTCTCTTTGGCTGAAACAACTGGATGCTGAAGTGATAGGCTATTCCCTGGATCCGCCTTCTGCGCCGAACAACTTCCAGGTATGCGGATTAGAGCAAAACCTGGTCCATAACCATGGCGATGTCAGAGATTACGAACAGGTCCTATCGGTGTTCAAGAAATACAAACCGGAGTTTGTATTCCACCTGGCCGCCCAGCCTCTTGTCCGCTTCTCTTATGAAAACCCAAGGCTTACTTATGAAACGAATGTAATGGGAACCGCAAATATTCTGGATGCGGTCCGGGAAACAGAATCGGTTCGGGCTGTGGTAAATGTGACGAGTGACAAATGCTACGAAAACAAGGAGTGGGTGTGGGGCTACCGTGAAAACGATCCCATGGGTGGTCATGATCCTTATAGTTCAAGCAAGGGGTGTGCGGAGTTGGTAGCCTCGGCCTACCTGAGTTCTTTTTTTCCGCCTGAAACGTATGGCAACAAACATAGGGTGGCTTTGGGCACTGTCCGGGCCGGAAACGTAATTGGCGGCGGTGATTGGGGAGAGGACCGCCTCATCCCCGACTGTATCCGGGCACTGAGTGAAGGGAAAGAAATCGTGATCCGCAGTCCCAACGCCGTTCGCCCATGGCAACATGTGTTGGAACCTCTCTCCGGGTACCTGTTGCTTGGGGCAAAACTCTGGGAGGAAGGACCAAAATACAGTGGCGCCTGGAACTTTGGTCCCAGAGATGATGAAGCCTGGACTGTGGAAGATGTGGTCAAAGAGACGATACATTATTGGGGTGAAGGGAGTTATCGTGTTGAAAGTCACGGGAATCCTCACGAGGCCCATTGGCTTAAGCTGGATTGCAGCAAGGCACGGATTGATCTTAAGTGGGAGCCCCGGTATCCTGTCAAGCAGGCCCTGGAAAAGATTATTGAATGGTACCGGATGTTTTATCAGACAAATGGGACCATAAACATGAAGGAATTTACTGAGAAACAGATCGAGATTTATGGTAAACTGGCAAATAACCCTAATTTGAGCCATTAAATTTCTCAGAGAGATTGCCGAGTACACAGAGGGAAGAAGGAATACAACTGTTGCTTTTGTGATGGAGGTCAAAATGAGAGCGCTCAGAAAAATACAATCTATCGGAGAAAACGGTAATTTCTCTATTCAAGTGCCGAAGGAATTTGGAAAGAATAGAAGTGATAAGATTGCCGTTTATTCCGAATGCTGAAGAATATGATGATTGGACGGACGAAGAATGGCAAGACCTTAGTCTTCGCAGTTTCATGAATACAGAAGATGATAAGGATGTAGACTGGGAGGAATTTTTTGGTGTTGCGAATAGGTGATATGCTCGTCAAGGAGGGCAGCTATGTTAGCCGTTACGGGTGTTTACGAAGACGGAAAAGTCAGGCTTTTACAGGACGTAGGGGATATCAAAAAAGCTCGTGTTTACGTTATCTTGGTTCCTGAAGGGGAAAACGAAAGGAATGAAGAAGGCGTACGCCGTACAAGAACAATACAGCAGGTGAAGCCAATCAAAATAATGGGTGAAACTCTGTCTGAGACAGTTATAAAGGAGCGGTATCTTTCGTGAACGTATTTCTGGATACCAGCGCTATTGTAAAGATATACATTGACGAAGCCTACTCTGATGTTATCCGAAGCCTTTACTCAAGCGCTGATAATACAATTTACGTGGCAGATATAGCAAAAGTTGAACTTTGGTCAGCAGTAAGAAAGCGTTTTAATCAAGCAGATATTGAGGAAGAACAATACGCAGCAATCACAACCTATTTTTTGAACGATTACAAGAGCAGCTTTACAGTAATAAAGTGTGAAGAGCTCTTGCTTGATCAAGCGCTGGAATTTATACACGGGTATTCTCTTAGAGCCTATGACAGCGTTCAACTGGCGGCTGCTTTTCAATGTCAAAAGTCACTACTAAATCAGAGGCTGATTTTTGTCTCTTTTGATAAGAAACTCAACAATGCGGCCCAAGAAACTGGTCTTAAGATATTTGAGATACCAGAAACAGAAGAGATTTCGCAAGAACGGGCCTTAAAATCAATAATTCTTGACCACGTAGCCAGATACTACAAAACAGTGCATAGGCCAAATCAAGAGAGCCAATTCGTCCCCGGTGAATCCCGTGTCCCTTATGCCGGAAGAGTGTATGATGAAAAAGAGATGATCAACCTGGTGGATTCGGCCCTGGAGTTCTGGCTGACCACAGGAAGGTACACAGAACAATTCGAAAGAGATTTCGCGGATTTTCTTGGGGTAAAATATGCCTTTGTTGTAAATTCAGGTTCGTCGGCTAACCTCCTCGCCTTTATGGCCCTCACTTCCCCGCTCCTGGAAGAACGTCAAATAAGGCGAGGTGACGAGGTAATCACAGTCGCTGCCGGTTTTCCTACCACAGTGGCGCCTATAATCCAGTACGGGGCAGTGCCGGTCTTTGTGGACGTGGACCTTGAAACCGCCAATGTTGATACCAATTTGCTTGATTTTGCCCTATCGAAAAAAACCAAGGCGATCATGCTCGCGCACACCTTAGGCAACCCCTTTGACATTGACGCCGTCAAATCATTTTGCCAAAAACACAACCTATGGCTCATCGAGGACAATTGCGACGCATTAGGCAGCCAATACCCGTCAGAAGAATTCTGGTCAGCCTCAACCCAAAACCCAAAACCCAAAACCCAAAACCGGTTCCGCTACTGCGGAACATTTGGCGACATCGCCACCTCCAGCTTTTACCCACCACACCACATGACAATGGGCGAAGGCGGAGCGGTCTATACGAATGACAAGCTCCTGAAAAAAATCGTGCTCTCCATGCGCGACTGGGGCCGGGACTGCTGGTGCCCAAGTGGCAAGGACAATACCTGCGGAAGGCGGTTCACAGGGCAGCATGGAACCCTCCCTTACGGTTATGACCACAAGTATGTTTACAGCCATTTCGGGTATAACCTGAAACCAACCGATATGCAGTCAGCCATCGGCTGCGCCCAGCTTGAAAAATTGCCCGGCTTTATCAAGAAGCGGAAAGACAATTTTAATGTCCTCTATAACCACTTGAGAGACCTACAAGATCTCTTCATGCTCCCGAAAGCCACGCCCAACAGCGATCCGAGCTGGTTCGGTTTTCTCCTGACGCTGAGAGACGGAGTAAAATTCAAACGCAACGATATCGTCACCTACTTAGAGGAGAAGAATATTCAAACGCGCAACCTCTTTGCCGGAAACCTGACACGGCACCCCTGTTTTTCATCCTTGAAAGAAGGAAAAGATTATCGTATTGTCGGCGAATTGAAAAATACGGACAAAATCATGAACGACAGTTTCTGGATTGGGCTTTACCCTGGGATGACGGAACCCATGCTCCGGTACATGGCGGATACAATCAAAGAATTTGTAGCTTTGAAGGGTGTTGGACAGGATCAACAGGATTGACTGGATGTTGCTAACCCTTCGCGAAGCGATTTAGTATTTTCAATTTCATCTGGAAATTGGAAATGAAAACAAGAAATCCTCAAAATCTCGTAAATCCTGTCTGAAAATAGCGCATCAAATAGACCATATCAAACGGAGTTCACAAATGAATCGAAATATTCCTGTCGTTATCCTCTGCGGAGGTATGGGGACCCGGCTTTCCGAATACACTGAGCTACGTCCCAAACCCCTGGTAGAAATCGGAGGGAAACCCATTCTGTGGCATATTATGAAGCATTATTCGCAATATGGGTTTAACGAATTTATTCTTGCCCTGGGTTATAAAGGCGAACTTATTAAACGATATTTCATGGATTTTTACAGCCTGAATCAGGATTTTACCGTATCCATTAATGACGGTAAAGTTCAGAGTATTTCTCAGAATCATTGCGAGCCATGGAAAGTCCACCTTATTGACACCGGTCAAACTACCTTGACAGGCGGGCGCATTAAACGCCTGGCGTCAATGATCAATAAAGAATATTTTTTGATGACCTATGGCGACGGTGTAAGTGATGTTAATTTTGAATCATTGCTTGCATTCCACCAGGATCATAAGGGATTGGTTACCCTGACGGCCGTCCGGCCCCCCGCCCGTTTTGGCGCTCTTGAATTTGAAGGAGATCAGATCCGCCATTTCAAGGAAAAATCAACTCTTCATGAAGGATGGATAAACGGGGGCTTCTTCGTCATTAATTCAGAGGCCCTAAGCTACATCAAAGATGACGTCATGTGGGAACACGCGCCGATGGAAACACTGGCCAAAGAGGGTGAACTTTACGCTTACAAGCACGAAGGCTTCTGGCAGTGCATGGACACCGCCCGGGATCTTAAGTATTTAGAGAATGTTTGGCAAACAGGCAAAGCCCCTTGGAAGACCTGGTAAAGCATGCATAATCATTTCCAAAACCCGCTCTCCGAAGATCTGAATCACATCCTAATCCACACCCGTGAGCTATGGGAAGAGCTTCGGGATCAGAAGATTTTCATTACGGGCGGGACTGGATTTTTCGGTTGTTGGCTCTTGGAGAGTTTTGCCTGGGCAAATGACAAACTCCATTTAAATGCTGAAGCCTTGGTTCTCACACGTAATTACGACGCCTTTTTGAAAAAAGCCCCCCATCTGGCGACCAATCCGACTATCAAATTCCACATTGGCGATGTGCGGAATTTTGAATTCCCCTCCGGTGAGTTTACGCATGTAGTTCACGCAGCTGCTGAGACTAATGTTAAACTCGATAATCCTGCTCCTCTCAGAATGTTTGAGGCAAGCACGGAAGGGACCCGTCACACACTCGCTTTTGCCCATGTATGCGGGGCGCACAAGTTTCTATTCATCAGTTCAGGCGCAGTATATGGCAAACAACCGAACGATCTCAAACACATCCTAGAAGATTATTGTGGCGCGCCAGAAATTACAGATTTAAATGCGGCGTATGGCCATGGCAAGCGCGCCGCAGAGTTTACATGTGTAGCATATGCAGATCAATTCGGCCTGGCGGTAAAGTTGGCTCGGTGTTTTGCTTTTGTCGGCCCGTATCTACCGCTCGATTCCGGTTTTGCCATTGGTAATTTTATTAGAGATGCCTTGCAAGGCAAGTCTGTTCAAGTCAAAGGTGATGGAACCCCTTACCGTTCTTACCTTTATGCAGCAGATTTAGCTATTTGGCTGTGGACGATTTTGTTTAAGGGCCAAGCTGGCAGGCCATATAATGTTGGTTCTGAAAACGCTTTAACAATTCAGGATCTATCACATTTAGTGGCCGAGGCTTTTCCACACATTGGTGTACAAATTGCAAAAAAAATTGTCCCAGGTAAACCTGCCGAAAGATACGTTCCTTCAACTCATAGAGCACAGACTGAATTGGGACTGAAGACTTTAATGCAGTTGCCGGAAGCTATAAATAGAACAATCCGATGGCATAGAGCATCGATGAAATAATTATGAAGGAAGGATAACATATTTGAGGAGAATGAATTAATGAAAGTGTCGCATTATGTGGCGAAATTTCTTGTAGATAACGGAATCAAAGACCTGTTTTTAATTTCAGGTGGCGGTATTATGCACTTACTAGATAGTGTTGCAAAACAAGAAGATTTAAATCTGGTTTTCAATCTTAATGAGCAGGCTACAGGTATTTGTGCGGACAGCTATGCACAATATACAAACCATCTAGGGGCATGCCTGGTAACAACTGGTCCAGGTGCAACAAATGCAGTCACTGGCTGTGCCGGCGCATGGCTTGATTCCAGTCCGGTGTTATACATATCCGGGCAAACCAAAAGGGCGGATATGGGACAATTGAAAGGGCTTCGTCAATTTGGAGCACAGGAAGTAGCCATTGTGTCAATAGTCACTACTATAACCAAATATGCAGTAACGGTTATGCGGGAGAATAAAATAAAATATCATCTGGAAAAAGCTTTATATTTAGCTACGCACGGCAGAAGAGGTCCAGTTTGGATTGATATCCCGCTTGATATTCAAGGAAGTCAGGTGAAGTTATCTGATATGAAGGGATTTAATCCAGAATCAGAGGGATTGACCGAGACTTATTCTGTTGAAACTGAAGTCATATCAAAAGTCTATGAGTTGATAAACAATGCGGAGAGACCTGTTGTATTAATGGGTCACGGTGTTACGGCTTGTGGTAAAAGTAGTGATTTGTATAAACTATTAGAGGAATTCAGAATTCCCGCGCTGGCTACATGGAGAGCCAAAGGGATATACGGTGATGATGATGAATTGTTTATGGGGTCTCCAGGCATACCGGCAACTCGTTATTCGAATTATGTCCTTCAAAATTCAGATTTTTTGCTTATTATAGGCAGCAGATTAAATCCTGCTATTACGGCTTATGCAGAGGATAACTTTGCGCCCAATGCCGTTAAAATCATTGTAGATATTGACAATAATGAAATAAATAAATTGACTGTGCCATTTGAGTTAAAAATAAATACAGACGCAGGTGTATTTATTGAATCATTAGTGGCGAATAAAGACAAGTATATCGAAAAATCAAGAGAAAACTGGATTGATTATTGCGTTAATAACAAGGCAAAATATCCGCTAAGCAAGGAAGTGCAACCGTTAGACAATGAGGGCAAGGTTGACGGATTTATGTTTGCCGATAAACTTTCAAATTATTTAACTACCATGGATGTAGTCGTTGGTTCTTCATCGGGAAGAACATGCGGAATATCACATATGGCGCTGAAAGTGAAAAGAGGGCAAAAATTCATAACATCAATGGGCATTGGATCCATGGGATGGTGTTTGCCTAGTGCAATCGCCAGTTGTGTTGCAAGCGGCAGACAACGTACGATATTGTTAGAAGGAGACGGTAGCCTTCAGCACAATATACAAGAGTTAGCATTGATTAATACATATAAGTTGCCGATTAAGCTATTTGTTTTTTCCAACGCCGGATATGCATCAATCTATATCATGCAGAAGAATAATTTTGATTCAAATTATGCTGGATGCAACAAAGGATGTGGAGTGGATTTCCCAAATATGAAATCAATCGCGCACGCATACGATTTGGATTATTACGTTATAAAATCCAATGATGAGATAAATGCCGTCTTGGAAAAAGTGATGAAAGATAACCGTCCGGTTCTATGTGAATTAGAAGGTTCTATCAACTTTGATGAGATTCCTAAGTCTAAGACTATTGCAAATGAAGACGGAACTTTTTCATCTTCGAAACTGGAGTATTTATATCCATTTTTAGATTTAGCTGAACATAATGAGAATATGAAATGGCAATGAATATTAAATTGTTAGATTTAGTTAATTCCGGTGGTGTGTACATAATTGCCGAAATGTCAGCAAATCATGCGGGAAAATTGGATAACGCCTTAGAAATTGTTCGCGCCGCTAAAGGGGCAGGATCAAACTGCCTGAAAATTCAGACTTATACTGCGGATACTTTGACGCTGGATTGTGATAACGAGTATTTTCGAATCAAGGGTGGTCTCTGGGACGGATACAAACTTTATGACCTGTATAAAGAAGCCTATACTCCATGGGAATAGCATAAAGTTAGAAAACAAAAGTCTCAAGCTATGCAATCTTTGGTTGATGACTTTGGTGTTGTCCGAATTGTTAAAGATGTATTTGGATTATGAGCAATAAGAAAAGCAAAACAATAAACATACCTTATAATTGATCCGAAATAAAATTTGGAGCGCATGAACATTATGACAATCGCGATAAAAGGTGGAAAACCAACTAGAAACAGTCGTATTCCATATGGAAAACAGTATATTGACGAGTATGATATACAGGCCGTCAATGATGTTTTAAAATCACCATATTTGACAACTGGGCCTAAAGTAAAAGAGTTTGAAAAAAAATTATGTGAGCTAACGGGAGCGAAATTTGCTGTAGTGCTTTCAAATGGAACGGCAGCTTTGCATGCGGCCTGTTATGCAGCAGGAATAAAAATAGGGGATGAAGTAATAACCTCACCAATGACATTTGCTGCATCTGCAAATTGCATTTTATATTGCGGTGGCACACCGTTATTTGCTGACATTGATCCAGATACATGGAATATTGATCCAAAAGAAATAGAGAAAAAGGTAACACACAAGACAAAAGCGATTATAGCAGTGGACTTTACCGGACAAGCGGCACCGCTTGGTGAGATTAAAGAAATATGCGTAAAGCATAACCTAATACTTATAGAAGATGCAGCCCATTCAATAGGCACCAAATATAAGGGGGTGCCTGTAGGAGGGATAGCTGATTTGACAACTTTTAGTTTTCATCCTGTAAAAACAATCACTTGCGGGGAAGGTGGCGCGATATTAACCAACAGTGAAGAGTCCTATAAAAAAATGGAATTGTTTCGAAGTCATGGAATCACCCGTGATCCTAAGCAAATGGCTCAAACTCCTTTCATCGGATATAATGAGCAATGGGAATTGGGGTACAATTATAGGATGACAGATTTTCAGGCAGCACTTGGTATTAGTCAAATAGAAAAACTTGGGATGTTTTCCGCACGAAGGAACGAAATTGTGAGGCAGTACAATGAAGCTTTTTCAAAAAGTCCTCAGCTAACAATTCAAAAAGAAATTCCAGAATCAGAGACTACAAGACATTTGTATATTATCAGAGTTAAGACCAGTTCATTAAATGCAAGCAGAGATGAAATACTAAGAGCATTAAATGCTGAAAACGTGGGGGTACAAGTGCATTACATTCCTGTGTATTATCATCCTTATTATCAATCATTGGGTTATAAAAAGGGGTTATGTCCAATAGCCGAGGCATTATATGAAGAAATTATATCAATTCCATTGTATTTTTCATTGACTGATGATGATGTAGAAAGTGTTATTGAGGCTGTCAGCAAAGTTATCCATGCTTATCGGGACTAAAGCGAGCATGGATGGGGAGTAGTCGTCTTCCCCACTATTTAGTGCAAAACGTTGATACCCCCGAAGACTGGGAAACAGCCGAGAAAATGTATTCGGTCTTGCAGGTGGATAAAATCAAATGAACAAAAATCTGATTATTCGAGCAGACTCATCAGTTCAGATTGGCACTGGCCATGTTATGCGTTGCCTGACCCTTGCGGATGAATTGCGCGGGCGCGGAGTAAAGGTTCTCTTTGTCTGCCGTGAGTTTGACGGAAACCTCTGCGGCTATATCGAAGAGAAAGGGTATAGTGTTCACCGTCTTCCTGTATCTAATGAGCAAGAACATAATATTAAGAGCGGTTTAAAACATGCGGCGTGGCTTGGCGCTGACTGGCAGACCGATGCACGGCAGGTCGAGAGAATTATTAAAGACCTTGAGTTTCCCCCTGGCTGGCTTGTGGTGGATCTTTATGCCATTGACGAAAGATGGGAAGGATATTTGCGGCCTTATGTCAAAAAGATCATGATTATAGATGATTTGGCCGACCGGTCCCATGACTGTGATCTCCTACTGGATCAGAATTTTTATGAGAATCTTGAAAGCCGGTATGACAAGTTAGTGCCGTCCCTGTGTAAAAAGCTCCTCGGCCCAAAATATGCCCTTTTGCGACCGGAATTCAGGGAAGCGCGAAAAAATTTAAGAAAGCGCGATGGTCATGTAAAAAGAATAATGATCTTCTTTGGGGGGAGCGATCCAACTAATGAAACCACAAAGGCACTGGAAGCGATACGCATGTTAAAGAGGCCGGGTATTGCGGTTGATGTGGTGGTGGGGAGTGTAAACCCGCATAAATATAAAATAAACGGGTTATGTGCTGCCATGAAAAATGTTGCATATCATTGCCAGGTGGAAAATATGGCGCAGTTAATGGCAAATGTTGATCTGTTCATAGGCGGTGGGGGCAGTACAACGTGGGAAAGATGTTGTTTGGGGTTGCCTAGTTTAATTATATCTACTGCTATCAATCAGAATGCTATTGCTGTTGGGTGCGATCAAGCGGGGATAGGAATTCATATTAACAAATCAAAAGACATCAGTCCTCATCAGATACAAATAGAGATTGAGAAAATGTTTTTGAATCAAACGGCATTGCTAACTATGGGAGAGAAATCTGCCAACATGGTGGACGGCAAAGGCGTAAATTATGTAGCTTCTTTTTTGACGGAACGTGAATAGCAAGGAGCTACACCATGAATATTCTTCTGTTAGGTCCTTATCGCAAAAGCCTTATAGATTTCCTATCATCCTTTGGAGATAAAGTAACAACCGCAGAAACTCCCTTGACCGGCGATTCCGAATGTATTTGTAATATAGATTTCATTATTAGCTATGGATACCGGCATATATTGAAAAAAGATATTCTCAACAAATTTCCAAATAAGGCTATTAATTTTCATATTTCATTGTTGCCTTGGAATAGAGGGGCAGATCCGAATTTTTGGAGTTTTCTGGAAGATACTTCGAAGGGTGTATCGATTCACTATCTTGACTATGGGATAGATACCGGTGGAATTCTCGCACAACAAGAAATTGACTATTTGCCGGAAGATACATTGCGGTCAAGCTACGAACGGTTATCGAAAACCATGGAAGAGCTTTTCAGGAAAGTGTGGCCCAATATTCGATCAGAAAAGCAGGAGTCAGTCCCACAGCCTGATGGAGGATCATATCACCGCCTGAGTGATCGCACTGAATTTGAATATTTGCTCACAAAGGGTTGGGACACACCTGTTGCTGATTTAGTTGGTAAAGCAAAGCGAGGAAGTGCGGATGTATTTTAAAAACATCGAAATTCTTCACCGCAAAATCGGACCCGACCACCCCCCGTTCATTATAGCCGAGATGTCCGGCAACCATAATCAGTCGCTTGACCGGGCTCTGGCGATTGTTGAGGCCGCGGCAAAAGCCGGGGTGCATGCCGTAAAGCTCCAGACATATACAGCCGACACTATGACTCTTGATATTGCTGAAAGAGAATTTTTTATCAATGATCCTGATAGCCTTTGGAACGGCAGATCCCTTTATGAACTTTACCAAGAGGCATACACCCCGTGGGAGTGGCATAAACCGATATTTGACCGGTGCCGGGAACTTGACCTGATATACCTGAGCACACCATTTGATGAAACAGCGGTCGATTTTTTGGAAGAACTGGATGTGCCATGTTACAAGATCGCCTCATTTGAAAATACGGATATCCCGCTTATAAAGAAAGTTGTAGCTACAGGAAAACCAATGATTATTTCAACCGGCATGGCCACGATTGCCGAATTAGATGAAACAGTGCGCACAGCTCGTGAGGCAGGATGCAGAGATCTGATTTTGCTCAAATGCACCAGTTCCTATCCTGCAACACCGGAAAGCACAAACATTTGCACCATCCCCCATATGGCAAACTTATTTGACAGCCAGGTCGGCCTGTCTGACCATACCATGGGCCTTGGTGCGGCTGTGACATCTGTTGCCCTTGGCGCAACAGTGATTGAAAAGCATTTTACCTTAAGCCGTGCAGAAGGTGGTGTGGACTCGGCTTTTTCATTGGAACCGGATGAAATGCACTCCCTTGTCATTGAAACCAAAAGGGCATGGCAGGCATTAGGCAAAGTAATCTACGGCCCTACAGAAAAAGAAAAAAAATCTCTCATTTTCCGCCGTTCGCTCTATATAGTGAAGGATATGAAAAAAGGCGATGTTTTAACCAAAGGAAACTTAAGGGCCATCCGGCCGGGCTTGGGGCTGTCTCCAAAATATTATGAAATGCTACTTGGCAAGCGGGTAAACAGGGATGTGGAATGTGGCACGGCGGTTAGCTGGGGGTTGGTTGGGTGAAAGGACATTGTCGGGCATGTTTCCAGTCCATCCAGTTTACTTGTTTTTCTTAGAGCCGCATGAGTTTAAGAAAATTGTAGATGCAATCTGAACAATAGAATGAACCCTTGGCAAAGTCATTTTTGAAGGAGATTAGTATGAAAAAGATGTTGTTTATTCGTCCCTGCGCGACGGTCGAGGACCTTGCAAAGGTGAAATACTCTCAGAACTATTACATCATGCCGCTCGGAATACTGTCGATTGTGGCTTACTGTCGTTCGAAGCTTAGCGATGTCGAGTTCAAAATACTCGATTTTGGCACGACAAAGCACAAACAAACCACTACCGCTGAGATGTACGTCGATATAAGAAAGGTCATTCGCGAATATGAACCCGATGTTGTTGGCATATCAATTCTCGCGAGTTCGACTGCGAACCACGCGAATCCAATCGCCAAAATCGTAAAGGACTATAACCCGGACATATGCACGCTATTTGGAGGCGTAAGTTCTTCAGTTATGACTCTTGAGGAGATGGAAGAAACTATTCCTAACGTGGATGCCGTTTGCTATTCAGAGGGCGAAATACCGACCTTAGAGTTGCTCGCTGCAACTGCTTTTTTCGCGGAGTTGGAATCAAACGACGCGTTCATAACACACTCCAAAGCAAAAACCAGAACGTTTGTTCCTACCGCAAAATGTCTCCGCGATTTGGACGACATTCCGGTGCTGCCGCTCGACATGCTCGACACGGACAGCTATGAAAACTCGGTTTTGGAACTTGACGGGCGAAAGAGCATTGTCATGCATACAGCCCGAGGCTGTCCCTTTGCATGCAATTTCTGCGCCGCTCCCAGTCTTTTCGGAAGGAATATGCGCTTTTACTCCGCAGAAAGGGTAATATCGGACTTTAAAGCGTACAGTGAAAAATACGGTTATGACCAGATTGTAATCCTCGATGAGCAGCTCCTTATAAATCGCGATCGCGTGAGTAAAATTCTTGGCGCAATCGCAGAGATGGACGTCGTGATGTCGGTTCCGAACGGGATCAACATAGCCCTTATCGACGAGGAGATTGCTGGCCTTTTTTCAAAAGTGCACATAGACAGACATGTGTTTGCCATTGAATCCGGCTCTCAGCGTGTACTCAAGGAGCTTATGAATAAACCGGTGAACCTTGAAAAAGCTTCTAAAGCTTTAAAGCTCATATACAGCGACAAGCTGGAAACCCATTCCAACTTTATTATCGGAATGCCGGGAGAAACGGAAGAAGACCGCAGGCAGACAATCGACTACATAAAGAGCAACTATATCGACTGGAGCGTGTTTTTTTTGGCTCTTCCACTTCGTGGAAGCAAGTTGTACCGCGATTGTTTAAGGGACAATCATATCGTCCTCGACAAGAACGGCTTGGAGCGAATCAAAACCGAGGATATAGATCCCGACGAAATGGATGAAAAGGGATATCTTTACAATCTCGAGTGCAACTTCGTTTTCAATTTCGCCATGCGTATGGGCGATTATAGAAAAGCAAAAACAAGGTTTGAATTTGTGAGAACAAAGTATCCGTATCACGCATTCGCGCACCACTATTACGCGAAATGCTGCGAGGTTCTCGGAGAACAAGAGGAGTGCGATAGGGCAATGAAAATCTATTTTGACGAGGTAAAGGGCAGTGAGCGGTGGACAGAATACGCAACCCATTTCGGCTTGCCCACGAAGGCTTAGTTGTTTAGGTCTGAACATAAGAATCCTTTAGGGTGGAGGAATAATCAAGACAGTTAATTGGTACAGGAGCAAGACTGAACGGGTCCTTACAGAATTGAATCTACGAGAAAATCAGGACAGATATGGGTTCGTTACTATAGTGAGCATAAAAGAGTAGGCATCATGGCAAAATTAATGAAATCAGTGTCTGCTTTTAGCCGTGCGCATCTTTTTGGGGGAAATCGATTATGAAATACGCTAACTTTTCACACAACGGAAAGACTGTGAACACACTCGGTGACCAGATGCAGATATTGGCAGTAGACTATATCTACGAAACAATGGATATAGACAAGAAAGACATCATTTATATCAATAAAGACGACGTTGGGCGTTACGATGGCGACTCGGTGGTTCTTCCCGTTGCGTTTCCGCTCTTTGAATACTGCGCTGGCGGGCTTGACAAGTGGTTTTCCCCCAAAATAAAGCCTGTGTTCTTGGGGCATACGATGGCGAAGGACACGCTGCTTTCGAAAGAGGTTGATTTCTATAAACGTCATGAGCCGATAGGCTGCCGAGACGAAAGGATGCTCGAAACCCTTACAAGATATGGTGTACGTTGTTACCTAATGGGCTGCATAACTGCGGCGCTGCCGAAAAGAGAGCTGGGTGGTACGCGCGACAGGGTTTTCGTCGTCAATGCAAATGAAGTTGTGTTGGAATACATGCCCGTAGAGTTGCGCGAGAAAGTGGAATTCTGTTCGCATTTTGTAGACAAGACGAAGGACATTAAGCGCATGGCAAAGGAGCGGTATGAGCGTTACAAAAGCGAAGCGTTGATTGTGGTTACTTCGCTGCTTCACTGCTCCGTGCCCTGCATTGCCGCGGGGATTCCCACTATTATAGTTAAGGACAAATACTCTTACAGATTTGCTTGGCTCGAGCGACTTTGCAGAACCTATCTGAGCGACGAGTTTTCTGAAATCGACTGGAATCCTGAACCTATTGAATACGAGCAGCACAAGGGACTTCTTCTAAAGGTTGCCTCTGATAGAATTGATGGAGTTGACAACGAAAGCGACATTCGGAAGATACACGATTTTTACATGAGCCGCGAGCGGCGCGAATATATCGTCGATGCATTCTATTCAATAAAGCGCTTTATCGACGAGACGTGGACCGACAGAAACTTCCAGTATGAATATGCTGTGTGGGGATTAACTCAGATGGCAGAGATTACCGTCTCATATATAAAAAGCAATTACCCCAACGCGCGTCTTATGCACGTCTACGACAAATACAGAAAGATCGATTTCGAGGACATTACTTCTCGATCGCCAAACGAGATCGCAAACAACGTTGACGAAACCGTGTTTGTCACGGCCCAGCCGGCAAAGCCTGAGGCACAAGCTATGTTCAATAAAATCGGTAAAAAACCAAACACGTACGCTTTTTCCGAGGTATTGATTTGAAAATTCAACGTTTGATAGATAATTGGGTAAATAGGAGTCCTGCATAAAATATGAAAAAACTTTGTGTTCTGATACCAACGCAGGATCGGGCTGAATTGATTGAAAGCTATCTTGAAAATAGGATCGATGACCTTGAATCGTACAATATTGATTTAATCATATACGATAGTTCCGAAAACGACGCAACTGAGATAATCGTTACCAGGCAAAGTAATGTTCATAAGAATATAAAATACAGACGTTTTATAAATGATGGCCGTAAGAACAAAGGAGCTGTCGCTCTTGAGGAATGCTCAAAACTCTATGAGTATGTATGGCTGGTTGGCGACAGGATAATGCTCAATGTGGTAACATTGTATACACAGATTGAAAAGGCTATGTCCGGACAATATGATCTGATCCATGTGTACAAAAACAAATATGGGATAGAGACTGGTGAGTTTACTGATATCTGTTCCTTTTTTTACAGCTTTGGATGGAGTATGACGCATTATGGAGCGTTCATTATTTCTTCCAAACTGGCATTATGGATAGCTGATAGATTGGCAGATAAGGATTACATACTTAAAACCAAAGTGTTTCTCATACAGATGGCGATTTTTCATTATCTTTCGGAATTTCCTGCAAAAATATTCTATATACATGAATCTCTTTTTACACCAACACCAAATCCGCTAAATGTTAAGGGTTCAGAAATTTCAGAGAAGAGGGTATTACAGACCTGGACCAAAGGCTGGGTGAATTCAATCAACGGCTTGCCGAGTGTCTATGATCCTGCAAAGAGCTTCGTAATGAAGTCTTTATCAGATAATATTGGTTTTTTCAGTTACTATGGTGTTACTCGTTCGAGACTAGATGGGAACCTTACATGGCGTAAGGTCTATCAGTATAGAGAATACATCAAGCAAGTAACAGATACAAAGCTGATATGGTTTTATCTGGTATCAGCCACACCCGCCTCATTCTTGTCTCTTGCGCTCAAGGCATACTATTTTGTCAAGCGAGGATTAAAGCGTTGTATTTATTGAATTCTCATATGTCGGGAAAATCATCTAAGGATGTTTTGTTTTTGAATTTGATGATTGACAGTCAGTACTGTGCGATGCAGGTCAGTAAATAATCAATGTCTGCAGTGAGCGGAGCATTTTCCTGGAAAGAAATTTGTGTATTGACAGCTCTCGCAGTGTCCCTGGTATTGGCAGGGCGGTGATGCCATTAAATGTTGAGCTTCTTCAATATCGATTTTCATCTGGTATATGCCGTTATGCGCCCCGCCCAACAGCAACAATATAAGCAAAACTTATGATTAATCAAAACCAACACACAAAAAGCGTCCCAATGAATATGATATGGAGATTTTCGGAACGGATTTTGGCACAAGGGATTGCCGTGAGTGTTTCTATCATCTTGGCGCGTATACTTATGCCGGATGATTACGGTTTGATTGCGATGGTGATGGTGTTTATCGCCATTGCGAATGTTTTCGTGGTAAGCGGCTTTGGTAATGCCCTGATTCAAAAGAAGGATGCTGACAGTATCGACTTTTCTTCTGTTTTCTTCTTCAATATAGCCTTTTCGATTTTCTTGTACATTGTTCTTTTCTTGATGTCTCCATATATCGCTGAATATTATAGCATGCCGACACTTTCGCCAGTATTGAAAGTCTTGGGCTTGACAGTGGTCATCAGCGGGGTTACTAGTGTTCAGTATGCGTTTGTTTCAAAAAATATGCTTTTCAGGCGATTGTTCTGGTCTACCTTGTTTGGGACGCTATTTTCCGGTGTACTTGGACTCATACTTGCGTACCATGGCTTTGGCGTATGGGCGCTTGTTGTTCAGTCCTTATCAAGTTCTTTAATAAACACAATGGTTTTGTGGTTCACAATCAGCTGGCGCCCGACACGCAGCTTTTCATTTCTTAGGCTAAAGGGTTTATTTCTCTTCGGCTGGAAGATGTTGTTCGAGGGTTTGTCCGTCACGATCTTTGGAAAGATCACGAATCTGGTCATCGGCAAGGTATATACATCGAGTGATTTAGGCTATTTTACAAAAGCGCAGCAATTTCCGCAGTTGCTTGTTTCAAATATTACCACATCAATGAGCTCTGTGCTTTTCCCTGCCATGGCAATGCGGCAGGATGATAGAGCACAGGTCACAGCCCTTCTGAGAAAATCTGTCGTTCTGTCCTCTTATGTGATTTTCCCGATGTTAACAGGGTTGGCGATTGTTGCGAAACCTTTTGTTGTGCTTTTGTTGACAGAAAAATGGATTCAGACTGTTCCGTACTTGCAAATATTTTGCTATACCAATGCGGCTACGGTCGGGATGATTTCCAGGCATCAGGCGCTGAATGCCATTGGCCGCAGCGATGTGTTTATGAATGAGCATCTTGTTTCACGCATCACTGGAATCATCCTGCTATTACTGTTTTATAGGATTAGCGTAATGGCCATTGCTTTAATCGGGATAGCCAGTTCTTTGATCCTCACACTGACGGTCATGTACACAAGCAGAAGGTATAACAATTATAGGTACCGGGCGCAGATTGCCGATGTCTTGCCAACGATGATTCTCTGTGTATGCATGGGTGTTCCTGTTTACTTCATACAGTACATGGATTTGAGCATCTTCTTTATCTTGATCGTGCAGGTCGTTTCAGGTGCGGCGATCTATATGGGCCTTTCGGGCATTCTTAAGCCGAATGGGTATCGGGAAACGTTACCGTACATCATTCGTGCAGTTGAGAAAATCAGGTCGGGCCACGGTAACAATATAATATCATGAATAAATGAACTGAAAAAGGCTGCTGGTTTGGGGCAATAATGATGTTTTCGATGGGGGAAAGGGCAATATAGCTCAGGATGGCCAGAGCGAAAAGACACTATATTCCCGGCCAGGTTTGGCATTTAACGCATAGATGCCATAAAAGAGAGTTTCTTCTTAAATTTGTTAAAGACAAGCGTCCATGGACACAGTGGCTCTTTGAAGCAAAAAAACGATACGGGTTGGTGATTCTTGATTATACAGTGACTTCAAACCATATTCACTTGCTGGTTGTGGATGATGGTGACAGGGATACCATTCC
>Ga0075120_10001481_pt1 | contig 18214 bp, 16 predicted proteins | sample AntAceMetag02UKL_FD_69792 | JGI IMG/M metagenome (GOLD analysis project Ga0075120, IMG submission 69792) | Saline lake microbial communities from Ace Lake, Antarctica - Antarctic Ace Lake Metagenome 02UKL | ecosystem: Environmental > Aquatic > Non-marine Saline and Alkaline > Saline | place... | reverse complement strand
GCCCGAGTGCTCGCAGGGCACCCTCCAGGCGATTTACGAATATCAAACAGCGATGGCACGCCTGACCAGCATGGAGGTTTCCAATGCCTCGCTGTATGATGGCGGCACGGCACTCTTTGAGGGCGTGATGATGGCGCTGCGCTGCACCCGCCGTACCCAGGTGCTGGTGGATGAAGGCGTCAACCCGATCTATCGCACCATGCTGCGATCCTACACGCAAAATCTGAATATCGAGTACGAAGAAATTCCCCTGCAGAACGGCTTGGCCGATCGCGCCGCCTTCTCCGCCCGACTCACCAAAAACGTGGCAGCGGTGGTGGTGCAGAATCCGAACTTTTTCGGATGCACGGATGAGTTGTCCGATCTGGTGAGCCAAGCGCATGAAGTCGGTGCGCTGGCGGTCTTCTCGGTGTATCCAATTTCGTTGGGGCTGCTGAAGACGCCCGGCGAAATGGGGGCGGACATCGTCACGGGCGAAGGCCAAAGCCTGGGTTTGCCCCTTTCCTTCGGCGGACCCTACCTTGGCTTCATGACCACCCGGAAAAGCCTCGTGCGTAAAATGCCGGGGCGCATCGTCGGTGCCACGCAGGATGCGCAGGGACGGAAAGGCTACGTACTGACCCTTCAGGCCCGCGAGCAGCACATCCGTCGCGAAAAGGCGACCTCGAACATCTGCTCTAACGAGGCCCTCTGCGCGCTGCGTGCCGGGATATATCTCTCGCTCATCGGGCGTAACGGACTCGCCGCAACCGCCAAGGCCTGCGCCGTCCGTGCCGCCTACGCCTGGGAAAAACTGACGGCCATTCCCGGCATCGAGCCCGCATTCGATCACTCGTTTTTCAATGAGTTTGCCCTGAAGCTGCCCTGTCCGGCGTCGGAGTTGATCAGCCGCCTGCTGCATGAAAAGGTGGCGGTCGGATTTCCCGTGAACCGCTACTACAAGGATATGGAAAACGTGCTGCTGCTGGCCTTCACGGAAAAACGGACGCACGCAGAAATTGACCGTCTGGCCGAATTGATCGGGAGGATTTTCTGATGGACCTGATATACGAAAAAAGCATCCCGGGCTGCACGGGGTATTATGTGGATGAAACGGGATTTGAAGGCGTGCCGCCGCGTCTGGAGCCCTCGCTGCTGCGCTCGGGGCCCGCCGAACTGCCGGAATTGCCCGAAGGCGAGGTGGTGCGTCACTACACCAATCTCTCTCGCAAAAATTTTTCCGTGGATACGCATTTCTATCCGCTGGGCTCCTGCACGATGAAGTACAATCCGAAAGCCTGCGAGCGGGTCTCCTCGTTCAGTGGGTTCACAGATTTGCATCCGGTCTGGCCGCAGTTTCTCGGCGGCGACCTGCTCACGCAGGGCGCACTCGAAGTACTCTACGAAACCGCCCGTATGCTGGCCGAGATCACTGGCATGGCCGAGTGTACGCTCCAGCCTATGGCCGGAGCGCACGGCGAACTCACCGCCACCATGATCATAGCCGCCTACCATCGTGACCGGGGCAACAAAAAGACGCATATCATTATCCCGGACTCCGCGCACGGCACCAACCCTGCCAGCGCTGCGCTCGCTGGCTATCAGGTTGTCACCATTCCCTCCGATGAAAATGGACGCATGGACATGGACCTCCTGCGCGCGGCGGTGAACGATGAGACCGCCGGACTCATGCTGACCTGTCCCGACACCATGGGTATCTTTAACGAACGCATTGCCGAAATTGCGGAAATCATTCATGCCGTGGATGGCCTGATGTATTACGACGGCGCAAATCTGAACGCCATTATGGGACGTTGCAAGCCCGGCGAAATGGGATTTGATCTTTGTCATTTGAATCTGCACAAAACTTTCTCGACACCGCATGGCGGCGGCGGGCCGGGTTCCGGTCCGGTCGGCGTGGTGGAAAAGCTGCGCCCGTATCTGCCGGTCTCCCGGGTGATTCTGCGGGAGGACGGCACGTACCGACTCCACTACGATGAGCCGAAAAGCATCGGTTACATTGCGCCCTTCTATGGCAATTTTGGCGTGGTGCTTCGGGCCTATGCCTACTTGCTCTTGCTTGGTGCCGAGGGCATCCGCGAGGCAAGTAATCACGCGGTCCTGAACGCCAATTACATTCAGGCGCGGCTGCGCCCGGTCTATCAATCCGTGTCTGATGCGTTCTGCATGCACGAGTGCGTATTTACCGGTGCGCCCTTCGGACGGTTCGGTGTACACACCCTGGACCTGGCCAAGGGGCTGATCGATCGCGGTATCCATCCTCCAACTATCTACTTCCCGTTGAATGTGCCCGAAGCCATTATGATCGAGCCCACCGAAACGGAGAGCAAAGCCACGCTCGATCACTTTGTCAGGGTGATGCTCGAACTGGCCGAATTGGCTGAAACGAACCCGGAAGAATTGCATCGCGCACCTGTTTCCATGCCGGTGGGGCGGCTTGATGAAGTCGCCGCCGCCAAAAACATGAACCTCACCTATGAAGGATAAGACCATGAGAGAAACCTTTCTGCCGTTTTCCAAACCCTCCATTTCCGAAGAGGATATTCAGGCCATTGGCGATGTCTTGCGTTCCGGCTGGATCACCACCGGACCCAACTGCGCCAAATTCGAGGATGCGATGAGCGCCTACGTGGGCTGTCCGTCCTCTGTGGCCCTTTCCTCCGCTACGGCGGGCATGCACTGTGTGCTGAAGGCACTGGGCATCGGCCCGGGCGATGAAGTGATCACCGCCTCGCTCACCTGGGTCTCCACTGTGAACATGATTGTACTCGCTGGGGCGACTCCCGTGTTTGCCGATGTCGATCGCGACACCCTCATGATCACGCCGGAATCGGTGCGTGCCGTGGTTACGCCGAAAACAAAACTCATTATCCCGGTGCATTACGCCGGTGCCCCCGCCGATCTGGATGGCCTTTGTGCCGTGGCGAAAGAGGCCGGCGCACGCGTGATCCAGGATGCCGCCCATGCCGTAGGCACCTACTACAAGGGCCGGCATGTGGGTCAGACAGGCACCTCCATCTTTTCGTTCCATCCGATCAAGAATATCACCACCGTCGAGGGCGGCATGTTTTGTTCCGATGATGCGGAGTTGGTCAACCACGTCAAAATGCTGAAATTTCATGGTCTGGGTGTGGATGCCTTCGATCGCAAGCAGCAGGGGCGATCGCCCCAGGCGCAGACCATCATCCCCGGATACAAATATAATATGACTGACGTATCCGCCGTGCTCGGATGGCGACAGCTCGAGCGCGTGGATGGCTTCAATGCCCGCCGCCGCGAACTGGCTGCCCTCTATCACACCAAACTGGTCGGTGTGGAAGGCATCCTGCCCCTGAAATCACCCGCCTACGACCATGTGCATGCCTGGCACCTCTTCATTGTGCGGGTGGATAGCGAAAAAACCGGTATCGGGCGCGATGATTTTATGAATGAACTCAAGGCACGCAACATCGGAACCGGACTGCACTTTCGTGCTGCCCATCTGCAGAAATATTACAAAGACGCCATGGGAACCGATTACGGCATGCTTCCCAACACCGAGTGGAACTCCGACCGGATCTGCTCGCTTCCGCTCTTCCCGGATATGAATGAAGGCGATGTGGACGATGTGGTCGCTGCCATCAAAGACGTACTAGCTTCGGCGAAGTGATGAGTTGACACCACCCGCTTCGCTTGAGTGCGCAGAGAGCGCCGGGAACTTTGTTCTACAAACCACACGAAGGCGGCGGCCATTTTTTCCCTCTCGGGAGGGCCCGTGTCCCCACGGGCCAAGCGGAGAGTAAGCGCGGAGAGTAAGAAAAATAAGGAATGATCTGGAGAAAAATAAAAGGACGCTGAGGACAGCATCCCTCCCAAAATTCGCGACACTTGCGTCCCTGCATTCAGAGCCTCTTCAATCTATCGCCACGTCGCTCCTCACGAAAAAGCCGGAAGAACCTGAGCAGGTCCCACGCATGCGCTGCGGATTGCAGAAGCATCAGGCAAAATATCCGTTGATTCTCTTGCGCGGAAAGGACTATTCTGTGCTCAGGAATGGAAAAGAGATCATGAAACATAGGCATTTAACAGATGATGCGTATACTCTTGCCGCGATTGATGACGTGATTGATCGCGGCGGACGCGCCGATTGGGCGGCGTTGCGGGATGCTGCGTGCGTTGACCAGGGCGTCCTAAAAAAAATCCTCCGCGTGTGTGAAGTGCGCAAAGAGGATGGATAAACAATGAATTCGAGCGAACAAAAGAACACGGCAATTCTGCTGATTAGTTGTCCTGACCGAAAGGGCATTGATACTGCCCTGACGCGCTTTGTTAGCGAGCACGAAGGCAATATTCTGCACTTTGATCAGCACGTGGATTTACAGCAGAACGTTTTCTTTATGCGCATCGAATGGGATCTGGCTGGATTCACCGTTCCGGCTGAACAGATACACGCCCACATGGCTCCGCTCGCGCTGGATTTCAATATGACCTGGCAGCTCTTTTTCAGTCGCGATGTGCAGCGCATGGCCCTCTTTGTTTCCAAAATGCCGCACTGTCTTTTCGATGTGCTAGCCCGTGTGGAGGCAGGCGAGTGGCGGGTGGAAATTCCGCTGATCATCAGCAATCACGAAACGCTTCGTCCGCTGGCTGAGCGCTTCAACCTGCCGTTTTACTGCATCCCGGTCAACGCGCAAAACAAAGAAGAGCAGGAACAAAAGCAACTGGAACTGCTGCGGGAACATCGGGTGGATTTTGTGGTACTGGCCCGCTACATGCAGATTCTTTCACCTCTGCTGATTGAGGCGTATCCCCGCCGCATTATCAACATCCATCACTCTTTTCTTCCGGCCTTTCCCGGGGCGCGGCCCTATCACTTGGCTTATGCACGCGGCGTAAAACTGATCGGCGCCACGAGCCATTACGTGACCGAAGAACTAGATGCCGGGCCGATCATTGAGCAGGGGACCATTCACGTCAGCCATAAAGATACCGTGGACGACTTCATCCGCAAGGGGCGCGACTTGGAAAAAACCGTTCTGGGCCATGCCGTTTGGGCGCACCTGCAGCACAAAATAATCACCTACCACAACAAGACCGTGATCCTCGACTAATCTGGATATCCGGGCTAAGGGAAAAATAGGTGCTGAATCAGAATTTTCGCCCCGATGCCGATGAGAATCAGCCCTCCCGTGATTTCGAGTTTGTTTTCAAAGAGATGGCCGATGCGGTCGCCGAGGTAGACTCCGCCAAGCGAAAGCAGAAAAGTGACCAGTCCGATGATCAGGGCAGGGCCGATGATGTGTACGTTCAGGAGGGAAAGAGTGAGCCCCACTGCGAAGGCGTCAATGCTGGTGGCGATGGCGAGCGTGAACAGGACATAAATATCAAGAGGATTGAAAGTCTTTTCCTCTCCGTGGCGCAAGGCGTCGAGGATCATTTTCGACCCGATGAAGGCGAGAAGTCCGAAGGCGATGAAGTGATCGTAATCAGCGATCCAGGCGCGTGCAAAAAATCCACCCGCCCAGCCGAGAATCGGCATGACGGCCTGAAAAATGCCGAAGAAAACGGCGATACGCATGGCGTGCCGCAGGCGCATTTGGCGGATGGCGATTCCGCTTCCGACGGATACCGCAAAGGCATCCAGCGCTAGGCCGACCGCAATAATAAGGATGCTCCACCAACTCATGACTTCACGGCTTCCATTGGCTGCTGGTCTGGCCCTTCCCAGGGCTCTATATGAACGAGCACGTCGATAACGTCGGAATTTTCTAGGAGCCGGCTTTTGACGTTGCGCGCAATGGCATGGCCCTCGAGCACAGAAAGTGCGGGCTCAACCAGTACGTGGAGATCAACAAAAAATCCGGAGCCGCAGCGCCGTGTTCGCAGGGCGTGAATATCCTTCACCCCGGAGGTGGCCATTGCTTTTTCCTGTAGGTCGTCGCGCGTCTTTTGACAGGCACCGCGGTCGCTGAGTTCATCGAGGGCGGGCTTCATTACCACCCAGGCCGAATGCAGGATAAAGCAGGTCACCACGAGCGCGCCGACATGATCCACGAACGACCATTGCGGGATCAGGATGGAAATCAGTACGGCCAAGGCCACGGGTATGGAACTAAAGGCGTCCGCCCGGTGATGCAGCGCATTGGCCTTCACGGCCGAAGAGCGAATGCGTGCGCCGACCCGAAACGTGTAGCGATAGAGCAGCTCCTTTATCACGATGGAAGCCAGGGCCACATAGCACGCCGCCCATCCGGGCACCCGGTTATGCTGAATGCGCAGCGTGAAAAGGGCATCCCATCCGATACCGATGGCGGCTGCCGCCAGCAAAAGCCCGATCAGTACGGTGATCAGTGCTTCGATTCGCCGGTGGCCATAGGGATGGTTTTCGTCCGCCGGCGCCAACCAGAATTTTTCGCCAAGAAGAATGGCCACATCCGAAGAGAGATCCGATAGGCTGTGAATGCCGTCGGCCACCAGTGCCTGACTTCCGGCTAGGAGGCCGATGGCCACCTTGACGGCGGAAAGCAGCACATTGCAGATCAATCCATACCAGGTGACTTGGACGATTTGCCGATGTTCTTCGCGTGTGTTCAGCGGTTCGTTTGTTTTTGTTTTCATGGCTGTGCAACCGGTTGTTCTTCGATGCCTTGAGCTTGGAATAGGTGACGCCATTCTTCCAGACGTTTTTTCACATCCGGTGCATTCTGGAGATCGGAGATGACGGCCACGCCGGAGGCCCCCGCCCGTAGAACCGGTGCCGCGTTTTCCACATGCAGTCCGCCAATGGCTACGGCGGGTATGCCAGCGAGTTGGATCAGTTTGCGCAAGCCGTCCACGCCGAGGAGTTTGGTCAGCCCGGGTTTGGACGGAGAGTGGAACACCGTGCCCATCGCCACATACGAGGGGCACAGGGTGAGGGCAGCAGCCAGTTCATAAAACGAGTGCGTGCTGGTACCGAGGCGCAGCCCGGCCTCATGCAGCGCCCGCAGGTCCGCGGTCTTCAAATCCTCGCGCCCCAGATGCACGCCATAGGCCTGATGGCGGATGGCGGCTTCCCAGTGGTCGTTGATAAAAAGGCGGCAGCCCGCTTGGCGTGCGGCAGCAACGGCCGTTTGAATCTCGCGGTCCACGGCCTCGGGGGTGGGATTTTTAAGTCGAAGTTGAAGGGTGGAGACGCCGAGTTCCATGAGGTGTTGCGCCTTGGCGGCGCTGTCCACCAGCGGATAGAGGCCGATCGGTGCCGGGCCGCAGCTTGGAAAGGGAGTTTCGGGACGAAAGAGAGCGGGCGACTCGACAATGTGGGGGAAATCCTCCGGGTGGTCGGGCCAGGCGTGGTGCCGCATGAAGGAGGCCCCGGACGCCTCGCGGATGGCGAGGCGCAGCCCCTGATTGATACAGGTTTTTGCCAGGGTGACGGCATCGGGCAGCGCATAACCCAGGGCGATGAAGGTGGCTGCCGCCGCCGAAAAAAGACAGCCTGTGCCATGCACGTTCGGACCGGGACGGCGGGGGCTGCGCAGCCGGAACGAACAAAGCTCATCGGCATAATAATCACAGCACTCTTCTCCTTCAGCGTGCCCCCCCTTGATCAGTACGGCACGCGGCCCCATCGCCCGCAGCATTTGCGCAATTTCAGGCAGATCGTCCCGAGAAATGGCGGTTCTTCCGGTCAGTCGGACGCATTCAGGAAGATTGGGCGTGAGAAGAGTCACCAGGGGGAAGAACTCCGTGATGAGGCATTCGAGGCCTTGGTCATCCAACAGCGGAAAACCGGAGTTGGAAAGAATCACCGGGTCGCAAACAATGGCGGTTACCACAGGCTTCAAGGCTCGGGCCACGGCGCGGACCTGGGCCGCCCCGCCCAGCATACCGGTTTTTACGGCGGCAGGTGGGCCTTCTTGCAACAGGGCTTGAATCTGACACAGAATAAAATCCGGGTCTACGCACAACGTGGCCTCCACATGCCGACTGTTTTGCGCTGTTAGGGCGGCGATCACTGCGCCGGGATGCCCGCCCAGGGCCCGCATGACGGACGTATCGGACTGGACGCCAGCACCGCATGAAGGATCGTTCCCTGCAATAGACCAGACTTTCGGGGCGGCATTCATGGATGGAACTTTAAAAAATGTGGCGGTTGACTTTGGGTACACTTCCTGCGAAAATAATGCACTTCATAGATCTATAGCACGTTACCGGGGAAAGACCCAAAGAAATTTCAGGGGTGAATCATCATGGATAAGGGACAGGAAATACTGCGGCGACTGGAGACGATTCACAATCTTCCAACGCTTCCAGTGGTCATCACCAAATTGCGCGAGGCCATCAGCAATCCGAATGCGGATGCCAAGAAGATTGCCCAGATCATTGAAGACGATCCTTCCATGATGGCCCGCATTCTGAAAGTAGTGAATTCAGCACTGTATCGGGGGCGACAGGATGTCACCTCGCTGCAAATGGCCGTTGCGCGGATGGGGTTCAACGCCATCAGCAACATCGCGATGTCCACCACGATTTTTTCAATCTTCAAATCTTCGGGCCCGACCGGGTTCAGTCATGAGGATTTTTGGCGACACAGCATCTGCGTGGGTATTGGGGCTGATGTGCTCTATGAGCGTTGCAAAGGCAGTCTTTCCAAGCGCTACACCGCCGATATTCTTCAACTAAGCGGGCTGATGCACGACATCGGCAAAATTGTGCTCGAGCAATTTTTTCATGCCAGTTTTCGTCAGGCTGTGGCTCTTTCCGTGGAAGAGGAGATTCCGCTGTGTGATGCGGAGCGGAAGGTTATGGGGGTGGATCATGCCGAGATCGGCGCCGTGTTGGCCCAGCGTTGGCATTTGACGCCCGACTTTGCGCACGTCATCCGCTGGCATCACAAGCCGATGTCCATCAATATCAACGAAGACTATTCTGAGCTGATCCGCTTGTGTCATACGGCGGACTATATCTGCAACCTGGAAAGAATCGGCGATGGTGGCAATGTGACAGCACCGTCCTTTGATCAGAAGGTTTGGGGAAGCCTGGGTCTTTCCGTTGGCGATATTTCCGAGATTGTGGATGCGATCAAGGAACAGTCCGCACATTCCGAAGTGCTGATGGCTTTCGTCTAGTAGCAATCCGTCGGCATGGGGTACCTATCAGTCCGATAGCGGCGTTCAACTCTGATGGTTTCGACCTACTGCTGGACGGAGGGTCGGATTGCCTTACGCAAACGTTCGTTTGCAGGATTCTGTCTATTTGGGACGGGATATGAATTTGCTCTGCGCGAACAAGGCTTTGGACGCGGTGTCGATGTTCATACGGCGCATGCGGTTGTTGACTTTGGTCAGCAGCAGACAGGCCGAAAAGCAGGGCATGGCGGAGGTATCTTTTTGTTTTACGGTCATGGCGGAGGTTCCTTTCCGGTTGGATTGACGGTCATGGCATGAATCAGGCGACGGCCAGCAGTTTTTCCTGTTTGCGGTGCAGGCGGTATTCCTTGCTGCGTTCTTTCGACGAGGCGATGTCCAGTTCTTCGCGATATTTAGCGACAGTCCGGCGGGCGACGTTCAGCCCTTTATTCTTCAATTCCGCAGCGATGTGCTGATCGGTCAGCGGGGTTTCGCCATCCTCGCGGCTGATCAGGCCGTCTATGATGTCTTTGACTTTTTCCGGTGTAAGCGCGGAGCCGTCGGCACACTGGTAGCCGCTTTTGAAGAAGGATTTCATGGAAACAAGGCCACGGGGGGTGGAGATGTATTTGTTGGCGATAGCGCGGCTCACGGTGGTTTCATGTACGCCGATAATGGCGGCCACTTTGTTCATGGTCAGCGGAGAAAGATCACCCTTTTCGTCGAAGTAGTTGCGTTGTACGCGCAGAATTTCGCGGGCGACCCGCAGGAGTGTTTCCTTGCGCTGGTGGATGCCGCGGATCAGGAACTGGCCGCTGCGTATTTTCTGGCGGATGTAGGCGAGATCGTCCTGAGAGAGGGTGTTCTGCTCGAGAAGGGCTCGAATGGCCGGACTGATGCGGAGATGAGGAATCTGGTCGTCGTTGATTTCTGCCGTCCATTCGCCGTTATCTTTTTGGAGAAAGACATCGGGTTCAATGTAGTTGACGGGAGCGGCGGTGATTTTGAGGCCGGGTTCCGGGTCCAGGGTTTTGATTTCGGCGACGGCGTCTTCAATGTCGGCGGGCTCCAGATCTAGTCGGTCGGCGGCCTCATCCCACTGTTGGTCTACAAGCAGATCAAAACAGTCATTCAGCATACGGTAGGTGTTGGAGGAGAGGTCCTCCACCTGAAGCAGCAGGCATTCACGCAGGTCGCGTGCGCCGACGCCCGCCGGACTGAGCCGTTGCACGGTGTCGAGCGCCCGCTGCATCTGCTCGAGCGGGGCAGCCGCGTTTTCGGCCAGATCAACCAACGAGGCGGATAGAAAGCCGCGATCATCCAGCGAACCAATGATTTCTTCGGCCAGTGTTGTGTCAGCCTCATTCAGCTCAAACTGCCCCAATTGTTTGGTCAGGTGGGCATAGAGTGATTCGCTGTAGACCAGTGAATCCAGGACATACTGATGCTTTTCGCCCTCTTCGGCTTGGCCGGACTGTGAGCCGCGCTGATTGCGGGCATAGTCTTCACGCCATTCCTGATCGATTTCGGAGAGGGTCCCGAGGCGCTCATCCAGCGTGTTGTTATCCAGGCGGAGTTCATTTTCTTCAAAGGTTTTTTCCGAGCTGGGCTGATTGAGTTCGGGCAGGTCGCTGATTGAATCAAACAGGGGATCGGAGAGTTCCAGGGCGGGATTGGATTCAAGTTCATGCCGGACCATGGATGTGAGTTCCATGGTGGGGGCCTGAAGCAACTGAAGCCAGTTGAGCAATTGGGGGGCCAGGTTGAGTTGTTGGCTGAGCCGTTGTCCTTGATACATCGTCTGGCCTATATTCATGCTTTGCTCCTTTTGTTTCAGCGCTCTTTTGCTGGACGAGAAGAATATAAGCCAAAACCGTGCCAAGTTTAATAACGGCCCGTCTGTTTTTGAAAAAGAGAGGAGTAAAAAAGGAGGTTTTCCTTTGGAGAACCCGTCTTTTAGCAGTTTCGATGCCAATAAAAAAAGCAGCCCGAAATTCGGTGTCGGGGACCAAGGAAGGCTGGTCTGTGCAGAAAAACGACAGATTGTTCGTTTTTACGACGACAGGCTGCTAGGCGCGCACTGGTGATTTGGGCAGGGTGACCCCTGAAAGATTGGCGGTGGAGAGATCGGTGTCGGTCAGCGTGGCGCCGATCAGGACGGCCCCTTGCAGATTTGTTCGTAACAGCTTGGCCCCCTGCAAGTTGCTTTCTTTTAAAACGGAGTAGCTTAAGTCGGCCTCCGAAAGATCGGCTTCACGAAAACTGGTATTCATCAGATTGGCTTGCCGTAAATCGGCGCCGCTTAGGTCGGCCCGCTCGAAGACAGCTCGGTATCCGTTGATTTCGCGTAATATCGCCCGGCTCAGGTTGGCCTTGGTCAGATTGGCTTCCCGCAGATTGGCTTCCAGCAGGTTAGCACCTGCCAGATTTGCATTCTGTAACATGGTGCGGCTCAAGCATATATTACGCATGTCCGCGCCTTCGAGGCGTGCCCAACTCAGGTTGGCCAGTGAGGCATGGGCATGCAGCAACGTGGCGTGTGTCAGGTCTGCCCCACAGAAATTGGTGTGAACGCAGGTAGCCTTAGTCAATTGGGCGTCCGACATGTCCGCCCAAGAGAAGTTGGCCTCCGATAAATCGGCCTCGACCAGAATGATGGAACGCAAGTCGGCCTCCGACAGGTTGGCCATATACAGATCAATCCCGGACAGGTCTACGCCTGTCAGGGTTGTTCGGGCCAGTTGTGCGTAAGCCATTTTCATGCGTTGTTCGATTTCCTTGTAAATACCATAACTCTATCGCTCTCATCGGCGGGCGGCTTGGTAAACTTAAGGAATCAGTCTGTTTTCTTTCCCGGATCGGCAGGTATGGGCCGGGCAAGATACTCCAAAACGAGACGGGCGGAATCGACGCCGAACCCGGGGACGGTGGCCATGTCTTCCAGCGTGGCACGCTTGAGGCGGGCGACGGATACGAAGTGATGCAGCAGCGCCTGTTTTCGCTTTTCGCCGATGCCCGGAATGTCGTCGATTTCCGATTCGCGAATGCGTTTAGCGCGAAGGGTGCGGTGGTAGGCAATGGCGAAACGATGGGCTTCATCGCGTATTTGCTGAAGCACGCGGAGAGCGGGCGAATCGGACGGAAGACGGATGGGCGTGGTGTCCTGATGATCCGGGATCAGCTCTTCAAACCGCTTGGCCAGCCCCGCGACACGTAGGTGGACCAGCCCAAGCGCATCGAGTTCCCGGCGCGCGGCGCGGACCTGAGTGATGCCGCCATCCACCAGAACGAGATCGGGAAGAGGTGCCTTTTCCGCGATCAGGCGTCCGTAGCGCCTGCGAATGGTTTCGGCCATCATGCCGGGATCATCCGGCCCTTCGATGGAGCGGATGCGAAAGTGGCGGTAACGCTTTTTGTCGGGGAGGCCATCGACGGAGCAGACCAGACTGGCCACGGCCAGGGTGCCGGAGATGTTGGAGATATCAAACGTCTCGATTACGCGGGGCGGTTGCGGAAGTGCGAGCGCCACCTGTAGAATCCGTACGCCTTCAGCACCCTCTTCCCGGCGGAGAGCGGCTGATTTGCGCACCTTGGCGCGTTCGTGCGTGACGCGATGCAGAAGGAGGAGCATGTCGCGCAGGGCGGCTGCTTTTTCAAAATCCAGTTTCTTCGAGACCGCCTCCATGTCGGCGCGGATTTCCTTCAGAATTTCAGGCCGCTCGCCGCGCAGGAACGCGCAGGCTTCCTCCACGCGTGCGCGGTAGTCCTCCTCGGATATTTTTCCGATGCAGGGTGCCGAGCAGTAGCGGATGATGTCGTTGATGCAGTGCTTGTAGTTTTCCGGCGTGGGTCGAAGCGGAGAGCATTGGCGCAGTCCGAAGCGGCGTTCGAGAAAATCCTTTGCCGCACGGGCGGCCGTGGAATTGGTGTAGGGGCCGAAATAGAGCGCCCCGTCCTTTTTCTGGAGGCGACAGGAGGCCACGACGGGGAAGGGATGCTGCACGTCCACTTTTAGAAGCGGAAAACGCTTATCGTCTTTCAGTAGGATGTTGTAACGGGGCTTGTAGTCCTTGATAAACTGGGATTCGGTGATGGCAGCCTCCGCCTCTGTTTTGAGGGGCATGAAGTCAAAATCTTCAATACTGCGGATGAGACCGCGCAGTTTTGGATCCGCCTTGCGCAGGGTGGCCGACTGAAAATAATGGCGCACGCGACTGCGCAGCGAAGCCGCCTTGCCGATGTAGATCACCTTGCCCCGCCGGTCGCGCATCAGATAAACACCCGGCTGGTCCGGCAGCTTCTTCAGCTTTTCCTGAATCTGTTTTGAAAAGGTGGTCATGGCGTTTTCGTGGCCCTTTACGATCAGCCCAGCGCTACATCTAGGACCATCATTACCGTAAATCCGGCCAGGGTGCCGAGCGTGGCCAGGTCCGTATTTCCACCGAGCTGAGATTCAGGGATCAATTCCTCAATCACCACAAAGATCATGGCCCCGGCTGCAAAGGCCAGCGCATAGGGAAGAATCGGTGAGAAAAGAATGACCGCCGCCGCGCCCAGAACCCCGGCCATCGGCTCCACCACGCCCGAGAGTTGTCCCCACCAGAAGCACTTCATCCGCGACAGCCCCTCGCGACGCAGCGGCATCGAGACGGCCAGTCCTTCCGGAAAATTCTGAATGCCGATGCCCAGCGCCAGCGCAATCGCTCCGCCCATAGAGGCCGACGGAAATTCCGCCGCCACCGCGCCGAAGGCCACTCCCACCGCCAATCCCTCCGGGATGTTATGCAGCGTGATCGCCAGCACCAACAGCACGCTGCGCTGCCACGACGTCTTGATGCCCTCCGCCTCGCTCATGGCAAAACCCGGATGCAAATGTGGAAGTACTTTATCAATCCCCCACAGGCTCAGCCCGCCCACCAGAAACCCGATGGCCGCCGGAACAAAACTCCCGCCCGACAGTTCAATGGCCGGTGCCAGCAGTGACCAGTAGCTTGCCGCAATCATCACGCCCGCCGCAAAACCCAGCATGGCATCGAGCACACGCCGACTCGGATTGCGGTGCAGAAAAACCGCCGCCGCGCCGAGGGCCGTCAGCGCCCACGTAAAACAAGTGGCCAGCAGGGCCTGCACCACCGGGTTCAACCCATTAAAAAAAGTATCCATGTCGCGCTCCTATTCTTTGTTCACGGTTGTTTCCATGTGGGTGCGAACGATGCCTCCCCAAGCGGGGGTTAGTCGCCTTTTCCGGGGCGGATGTTGATGGCGATGGAGACAAAGGGTTCGCTTTTCAGCGACGGATCGAATTCCGTATCTCCCTGGGTGTTAAACCCGAAACTCTTCAGGCCGGAATAACCGGCCCCAACATTAAACCAGATCGATTTGTATACACGGGTTTCCACCCACAACCCGAAGTCCCATGCGCCCAGTGAGCCGACGACTTGGGAATCATCTCCTTTGGGATCAATCGTCCAGCTCGAGCCCGACGGAGAAACCCCCAAGCGGAAAAACAACCGATCCGATGGCGCATAATTGATCGATGGCCAGGGAGCCACCAGTGAAACGGCCCAACAGGGATCCAGAATATAGCTGAACCCGAGGTAGGGAAGAAAGAATCCATCGGAAAAGGCATAGTCATAGACCAGCCCGTAATACCAGACCGTTCGCTCGCCATGAAGAGAGCGCCCCGCCACGCCGGCCCATCCGCTTCCGGCCCAATCCGCCTTGTCGGTAAGTGGAGAATAGGCTGACGGCATGACAAAGGCACCCCACTGCCGTCCGGGACTCGTCTGTATGGCTCCGCCGATTAAAAGGTTCAGACCTGTAACGTCCCGGTCTTTAAGGGACCCTTCCGTAAAGTCGAAACGTGTATAACTGATGCAGGGCACAATCAGCGCAAGGCTTTTCTGCCCGACATACGCTGGAAGCATTGCGTAGGCAGTGGTGTTGCGGGAGCGAAATTCGATCTCTGAATCATTGCCGCCCCGAGGGCGTGCAAACGTGTTCTTCCCGTATTCCGTGTGTTTCAATGATAATACTGGAAGGAAGGGGATATCGCTATCGGCCCGGGAGAATTCAAACGCCGTATTTTTCAGCTTGAGCAGGGTCGAATCCATCCACCCGTCCGATTCTTGAGCACGGGCCACGCCGCCCAGAAAGAGGGTCATGGACGCGGCGGCTAGAAAACTCCCGGCGATGGGTATTCTGTTCTTCTTCACGGGTATCCTCTTTTGTTATAGACGCTCGCTGGGCTGATGAGTACGTGCGATGGCATCCTGAACTCTTTCACCATGAGTTGTCAATTCCCGCGCCCTCCCTGGCATTCACGGGTTAAGCATAAGGACGGGGAATGATCTTTTCGGAAAATTCTACATTCTTGACCGGGATCAAGGAAAAGACATAGAATACAACGTATTGTGGTTTGCAACATGAATGACCGCTTTGAATGCGGAGGCGAGAAAAGGAAAAAAGAACAACGAGGAGTTCATCATGAGTATGTTTTGCTTTCAGTGTCAGGAAACGGCCAAGAATCAGGGTTGCACGGTACGCGGGGTTTGCGGCAAGCAGCCAGATACCGCGGTGCTGCAGGATGCGATGATCCACACGGTGCGTGGCATAGGCTTCTGGGGTGCCGAAGCGGTCAAACGCAATATCAAGGTCAATGCCGAGGGGTTGTTCGGTATGCAGTGTCTGTTTGCCACCATCACCAACGCGAACTTTGACAATGCGCGGTTTACATCGCTGATCAGCGAAGCGCTGAAGATGCGCGATGTCCTGCGCGTAAAGGTAGAGGCCGCTGGCAAGGCGGAAGGCGCTCTCCCGGATTGCGCAACCTGGACGGGGACGACCGAGGCCGATTACGCCGCCAAGGGTGCCGAGTATGGTGTGCTGGCGAATGCCAACGAAGATACCCGCTCGCTGGAACAGCTCATCACGCTGGGCCTGAAGGGTCTCGCCGCCTACGGCGACCATGCCGCCATGCTGGGCTATGAAGACGAGACCGTTTACAACGCCTTCATGGAAGCCCTGGCCGATACCACGCGCGGACTGAGTGTGGACCAGCTCGTGGCCCGTACGATTCAGACCGGAACCGATATCGTGAAGGTCATGGCGCTGCTCGACAAGGCTAACACCGAAACCTACGGCAATCCCGAAATCACCGAAGTGAATCTGGGGGTGCGCGGCAATCCAGGCATTCTCATCTCCGGGCACGACCTGCACGACATGCAGGAGCTGCTCGAGCAGACCGAAGGCACCGGCGTGGATGTGTATACGCATAGCGAAATGCTGCCGGCGAATTACTATCCCGCATTCAAAAAGTATGAGCATTTCGTGGGCAACTACGGATCATCCTGGTGGAAGCAGAACGATGACTTCACCACATTCAACGGGCCAATCCTCATGACCACCAACTGCATCATTCCGCTCAAGGATGAATACAAGGACCGCATCTTCACCACCGGCATGGCCGGATGGCCTGGTGTGCCGCATATTCCCGAACGCCCCAAAGGCGGGAAAAAAGATTTCTCCGTCCTCGTTGAGATGGCGAAGAAATGTCCGCCGCCCACGGAAATCGAAACCGGAACAATCGTCGGCGGCTTTGCGCATCACCAAGTGCTGGCACTGGCCGACAAGGTGGTCGCGGCCGTCAAGTCCGGCGCGATCAAGCGGTTTGTGGTCATGGCCGGTTGCGATGGACGTCACAAGACCCGTTCCTATTTTACGGACGTGGCCGAAGCCCTGCCGAAAGATACCATCATTCTGACGGCTGGCTGTGCGAAGTACCGCTACAACAAATTGAAACTGGGCGATATCGATGGTATCCCGCGCGTACTCGATGCCGGACAGTGCAACGACAGCTATTCACTCGCCGTCATTGCTCTCAAGCTCAAGGAAGTGTTCGGCCTGGACGATGTGAACAAGCTGCCGCTTTCCTTCGACATCGCCTGGTACGAGCAGAAGGCTGTTGCCGTACTGCTGGCCCTGCTGGCGCTTGGCTTCAAAGGCATACGCCTCGGGCCCACGCTGCCGGCGTTCCTCTCCCCGAACGTTGCCAAGGTGCTCGTGGAAAACTTCGGCATCAAGCCGACCGGCGAAGTGCAGGCCGATGTAGATGCCATGATGGCGGGCAACTGAGCAAACCGGACCGTTGGGACGTATCGCTCTTTGGTGGGCGAGCGTCCCGGCGGGCCGATATTAATTTTTCCAACCATTGGAAACTTTTTTAGGCGTTTTTCCAATCATTGGAAAAATGCAAGAGGGACACTGCTGTTCCCGGGGCCCTTTTCTTAGCAGGATCTATTTTCAAAAAGGCAGGCGAAGAGATGAAACGGAAAATAATAGAAATCAATGAAGAGCTGTGCAATGGATGCGGCGCGTGTGTGACGGGTTGCGCAGAGGGTGCGTTGCAGATTGTGAACGGCAAGGCGAAACTGGTGAACGAGGTGTTCTGTGATGGGCTCGGCGACTGCATCGGTGAATGCCCGACCGGCGCACTGAAAATCATCGAACGCGATGCGCCGGACTTTGACGAGTCCGCCGCGATGGAGCATGTGCAGAACCAAAAGGCACCCGTTCCTTCGGCGCCCAGAGGATGCCCCGGCTCGCAGGTACGTTTTCAGCAGCCCAAGGCGAAGAAGGCGCCTGCACCTTCCGCGTTGGGTTCAGCCGTGGTCGGGCAGGTGATTCCGTCGGAATTGAATCAATGGCCGACGCAGCTTCATCTGGTTCCGCCGGTTGCTCCTTTTTTTACGAATCGGGAACTGGTGGTACTGAGCACCTGCGCTCCTTCGGCTTCGCCCGACGTGAACTGGCGTTACATTCGCGGCCGGGCGATTGTGATTGTGTGCCCGAAGCTCGACCGCACGGAAGGCTACGTGGAGAAGCTCGCCTCGATATTCGCCTCGAACGGCATTCCAAAGGTAATTGTGGTGCGCATGGAAGTGCCATGTTGCGGAGGGCTAAGCGCTATGGTGGAGAAGGCGACGCAGTTGTCGGGCAGGAAGGACCTCGTGATTGAAGAGGCCACCATCGGACTGAATGGCGATTTGCTGGCTGTGCGAAACCTGGAGGTGTGAGATGGATGATCTGAAAGGAAGACCGCTGAATTTGAAGACGCTGGTGGATTA
>Ga0075120_10001477_pt1 | contig 18228 bp, 17 predicted proteins | sample AntAceMetag02UKL_FD_69792 | JGI IMG/M metagenome (GOLD analysis project Ga0075120, IMG submission 69792) | Saline lake microbial communities from Ace Lake, Antarctica - Antarctic Ace Lake Metagenome 02UKL | ecosystem: Environmental > Aquatic > Non-marine Saline and Alkaline > Saline | place... | reverse complement strand
CGCAACCTGCGCAAGGAGATCGGCAAACGACGTAAAATCTACTTCTACGATCTGGGCATCCGCAATGCACTGATCAACAACTTCAACCCGATGCACTTGCGGCTCGATGCGGGCGCTCTGTGGGAGAACTTCTGTATCGTCGAGCGGATCAAGGCTAACCGCAACCGCGGGCAGTATGCATCTTCTTACTTCTGGCGAACCTACGACGGTGCAGAGATTGATTACTTGGAAGATTCTGGAGGACGTCTGTTTGGCTTTGAGTGCAAGTGGTCCGAAAAGAAACCGTGGCGTACACCGTCCGTGTTCATGCAAACATACCCGGATAGCACGGTGCATCTGGTCAATCCGGAGACCTTTTTGGAGGTTCTGCCACAAACGCAAACCGACCTCGAAGAGGAGAGCGTTTCTTCGGGGAATATGGCGCCGGTTCAACTCTGAACCATGCGGTGGCGACCTGGGTGCAACTGCCACGCACCGTGCGCATGGCCTGGCGGACCATCATGCCGGGCGGTGGGCAGTAGGGCACACCTTTGTTCCTGGCCGGTCTCCTGGCCGGCTGCCAGTGGCATGAGACGGCGGTCAGGAGACCGCCTTGAACAGAGATGGGGTCAAAGATCAGGTTGATACTGAGGTTGTTCAAGGGGCGGAAATCAAGAAAGAAGAAGCGGACCCTGTGAGGTGTAGCTCCACGACTCAAGCGCTACTCTCTCGAGCGGAACATCGCGGCACCTCACAGGAATTACCCTCACTTCTTCTTCCGGCTACATTCTGGCACACAAACGCAGTTTTGTCAATTCGGTGTAAGTGCCTTGTTGTCATGCCGGTGCGCATGGCCTGGCGGACCACTATACCGGGCGGCGGCTAGTGACTGACCGAGCAGGTGAGTAGCCCCTGTCGTCGTGTATCCAGTGGGGACATCACTATGAGCAGGGCTCCCTTTCAAGTGCTTGTCTTGCCATTTCGTCGCAAGCGAGATGGCACATTGGAATACGCCGTTTTCAAGAGAGCCGATAAGCAATACTGGCAGTTCATTGCTGGTGGGGGAGAGAACGAGGAATCTCCAATAGAAGCTGCCAGACGCGAAGCATGGGAGGAAGCGGGCATTCCCCTGGAATCTGCATATCTGAGTCTCGACTCAAAGTGCACTGTCCCTGTTGTCGGCGTTACGGGCGAATTCACCTGGGGCGATGATGTCTTTGTCATTCCAGAGCGTGTCTTTGGTGTCGAGGTCGTCAATACCGACCTTCGCATCTCAGGGGAACATATTCAATACAGATGGGCCTGCTACGACGAAGCCATGTCCCTGCTGAAATGGGATAGCAACAGGAACGCTCTTTGGGAGCTTAATGAACGCATTGGAAGGCATCTGTCTCAGGCCGGTATAGCGCCATGAAAATCTCCCTCATCGGTCCCAAGTGGAACCAGATGGTCAATAACTACCCACCGCTGGGGCTGGCCTATCTGGCCGCCGTGGCTGAGCAGGAGGGGCACGAGGTGCGCATCCACGATTTCGGCCTGCGGCCCCAAAAGCCACTGGAAGACGAGATCGCCGAGGTGCTCGACTTCCGGCCCGACCTGGTCGGCTTCACCTCCATGACCACGTCACAGCACGCGGTGGAACAGGCAGCCGGGCCGCTCAAGGCGGAGCTGGGCGTGCCGCTGGTCATCGGCGGGCCGCACGCCACCACGCTGCCCGACCGCACGCTGAGCAACCCTCACTTCGACTTCCTGGTCTACGCTGAGGGGGAAGAGACCTGGCGGGAGCTGCTGCGGGCGCTGGCCGCCGGCGACGAGCGCTACGACCGCATCGCCGGGCTGTGGTGGAAGCAGGACGGCCGCATCGTGCGCAATGCAGAGCGTCCGCTTTTGCCGGATCTGGACGCGCTGCCCTTTCCGGCGCGGCACTTGATGGAGATCGACCAGTACCCACTCTACGCTCCCAACGGCGAGCGGATGCTGACGCTGCTATCCAGCCGCGGCTGTCCATACGATTGCTCGTTTTGCTTCAAGGGCATCGTGGGGCGCACCCACCGGCAGCGCAGCCCGGCCAACATCGTGGCCGAGCTGAAGCAACTCATCGACCACTACGGCGTGCACCACTTCTACTTCATTGACGACCTCTTCACCATCAACGTGCGGCGGCTGGACGCGCTGATGGACGGTTTCCTGAAAGGCGATCTGGACATCCGCTGGCAATGCCTGGCCCGCGTGGATCGGGTGACACCCGCCATCCTGGAGAAGATGCATCGCGCCGGTTGCCGGGGAATCCACTATGGGGTAGAATCAGGGAACCTGGAGATCCTGGCCGCCACGGCCAAGCACATCAAGCTGGATCAGGTGGAACAGGCGGTGGCCTGGACAGAGGCCGTGGGCATCGCAGCCAAGGGGTATTTCATGCTCGGCCTGCCGGGCGACAACGAGGAAACGATGCGGCAGACCATCGAGTTCGCCGCTAGCCTGCCGCTGACGGAGGCCATGTTCTCCATCGCCACGCCGTTCCCCGGCACCCGGTTGTGGGATGAACTGGCGCGCCAGCGGCCCGGCACCGAGTACAACGCCGACTTCACGCAGGCCTACTACTACAACAGCTACACGGCGGAGATCGCTCCCTTCCTCAACGTGTCGGAAGTGAGCGACGAACGGCTCAGCCAGCTTGTGCTGGAGGCCCGCCAGAGCTTCCTGGAAGCGAAGGCTCAGCGGGTGTACCTCGGTGCGTTCGGCCAGGGACTAGGGACGGTGCTGTGGCGTATCTCTCGCTGGAAGCCGCTGCGACTGGCAGGTCGGGCGCTGACCAAACTGGGGTTGTTCCACCGCTTCCGCCGTTTGAAAACCACAGGAGATGCTGCAATATGGGGCTAGACCCCCGCACAATGACCTGGCAACAGAAGGCGCAACTCAAGCTGCGCTACTACCGGCGCAAGGCGATGGGGCCGCTCAAGTGGCTGGCCTACGAGACGGGACAGACCCACCGGGTGCCCTATCCCGACCGTATGTACATCGAATCCACCAACGTCTGCAACCTGCGCTGCATCATGTGCCCACAGGGGCGGGGCCAGCTCCAGCGGCCCAGGGGGTATATGGACTTCGGCCTGTTCACCCGCATCGCGGACGAGATGTCCCCGCATGTGGAGACCACCACGCTGCACATCTGGGGCGAGCCGCTGCTCCATCCCCGGATCGTGGACATGATCCGCTATTGCGCTGAGCAAGGGCTGCGCTGCTCCATCAGCACCAACGCCACACTGCTGGACGAAGACACGGCGCGGCGCGTTTTGGAGGCGGGACTGGATGTCATCTTCCTCTGCCTCGATGGTCTGCGGCCAGAGACCTACGAGGCCATCCGCCGCAACGCCGATTTCGAGCGGACCACGGCCAACATCCGACGTTTCTTGGAGATGAAGCAGGAGGGTGGTTACCGCACCTGGGTCAACCTGCAGGTCATTGAGATGAAGCAGACGCTGCCGGAGTGGGATGAGTTCCGGCGCAGTTGGTCGCTGCCTGGCGTGGACCGCATCCAACTGAAGGCCCTCGACACCTGGGGCGGACAGATCGAGGAGATCGGCGAGTTGCGAAGCGGTGAGGTGAAGCTACCGGCAGAGCGCTGGCCCTGCCCCAATCTCTGGTACCACGCGCACATCTACTGGGACGGTTCGATTACGATGTGCGACCGGGATTTCAACCTCGACCGGCCGCTGGGCCACGTGCGGGATGGCGTGATGAAGGGGTGGAATGGGCCGGAGATGCAGGAGCTGCGCCGTTTGCACGTTAGCGGCGAACTGGACACCGTGCACCCCTGCGCCAATTGCACCGAGTGGGCCTGGTGGAAGCCATCGCTGTTCGCTTCGCACGGCAATGCGCCGGCAGAGCAGGTAGACAAGTAAACAAGTACACAAGTAGACAAGGGAGGGAGGGCGTGAAAATGCCGATTGAGCTACGGGCTGGACTAACGGGCTTTCCCAGTCGGCTTCCAGCCGACTTCGGTGTATCAGCCTGAGAATTCATTCTCAGGCCGGGGCAGGCTGAGCAGTTACGGCTGTTCCTTGTCTACTTGTTTCCTTGTGTACTTGTCTACTTTGGAGAAGTTCACCATGAAAACCACCCTCATCTACCCCGGCATTGCCGGCCGAGGGTTCGATTGCCTCAGCCAAGGGATGGACGCGGGCTGGATCAGCCACGGGCTGGCCTACCTCAGCGCGGCGGCCAAGGCGCAGGGCTTCGGCGTGGATCTGATCGACCTGCGAGCGCTGAAAAGCTGGGATCACTTCCGGGAGGAGTTCAGGCAGCGCGACCCTGACGTGGTGGGTCTAACGATGATGAGTGTGGACTACAACCCGGTCCGGCAGGCGCTGGAGATCATCGAGGAGGTGAAGCCGGAGACGATCACCGTCGTCGGCGGGCCGCACGTGACGCTGGCGCTGCAGGATAGCTTGCGGCTACCGCACGTGGATTATCTGGTCACCCGCGAGGGGGAGATCACCTTCCCCAGGCTGCTGCAGGCCATCGCCGAAGGCAGCCCACCGCAGGAGAAGGTGCTCTGGGGCGAGCAGCCCGACCTGGACATCATCCCCTTCCCTGACCGAAGCCTCTTCCTCAACGAGTGGCGCAAGTTCGGCTACACCCTCGATTCGCCCGAAGTTCCCTTCGCCAAGGAGCTGCCGCCCCCCTTCCTGACCATTATCGCCGGACGGGGCTGCATCTACAACTGCTCCTTCTGCAAGCCGGGCGAGGACATGATCTTCGGCAAGGGAGTGCGCCGCGCCAGCCCCCGCACCGTCATCCGCGAGTTGAATGAGTTGCGGGACAGGTATCACTTCGCCTCGTTCATGTTCCACGACGATTGCCTGACCGAAGATCGCGCCTGGGTGACGGAGTTCTGTCGCCTGTACAAGGCCGAAGGGTTCACGCAGCCTTTCTTCTGCCAGAGCCGGGCGGACATCATCGCTCGCCATCACGACATGGTGGCGACCATGGCCGACGCCGGGCTCAAGGGCTACTTCATTGGCTTCGAGAGCGGCAACCAACGGGTGCTCAACTTCCTGCGCAAGGGCACGAAGGTGGAGCACAGCTTCCGGGCGGCCGAGATCTGCCGCCAGCATGGGCTGGTGATCTGGGCCAACTACATGCTGGGCATCCCCACGGAGACCAAGGAAGAAGTCATGGACACGGTGAATATGATCCGGGAGATTGACCCCGACTACTTCAGCCCAGCTTTCTTCACGCCACATCCCGGCACCGACCTCTTCGACTACGTCATGGAACACGACCTGAACCTGATCACCGACTACGACAGCTATCGCCGCAATCCCACAGAACCCAAGATCAAGGGGCAGGACTACGAGTTCCTGAAATGGGCACTGGAGTACTCGCAGAAGCGCAAGCCGGGGAATCAGTTCAAGCGGAAGGCGCGGGCCTTTGCAGGGAAATACGGCAATCCGGCCAACTACGTGCGCAAGGGGAAGAGGATATTGGGTGTTGGGGATTAGAGGTTGGAGGTTGGAGGTTGGAAGTTAGAGGCTGGAGCTCCTGAGACTGGCAACCAAGGCCATTCATGTTTGACGCGTGTGCCCGGTTGTGTTAGAATGCCTGTTGTACAGTTCGGTCTATGCCAGCTAGGGCAACATCGCTTGCGCCCAGGCACAGAAGGCACGGAGGTTCACCATGACCTACCATCATAATCTCTGTTCACGACGCTTGGCTGAGTTGATGGCTATGGGTTCCGAGCGCATCCGTGCGGAATTGGAACTGATTCGCGAGGTGGGATGGAAGAGCGAAACAATCGTTCAACGCAAGATCAGGCTACATCAGCGGGAGTGGGGACGCGATGACATGACCGTTGAGGAGTTCGAGCAGATCGCCAGGCATGTGAAGAACGATCCTCGGAGGCAGGTCTTCACCTATATCCACGATGCATTTCCCCATCATCGCGGCTATTGCTTCGTGAGCCCTGAGGGCGAGGTGGTGCACTGCCGGATTGATCAGAAGATCAACGCAAGCTGCTTCAAACCGAAAGACCTGGATCAGTACATGTCGAGTCATGGGCATTGGGTTGAATTGGATCAGGAGGGTAACATCAATGAACACTCAGAGTGATGTTCTTCGAGACATTCAAATCTATGCTGATAACCTGCAGGGGCTGGCGTGGGCACCAGACGAGGGTGGGCTAGATGCCGACGAGATCCTCAGCATGTTCACTTACCGAGATGCCATTCAGGATACGATAGAACAGGAGCGGCTATCACCGGCGGATGTCTTTCGTGTCACATGGCTGGATGATATCTTGCGCCGCTATGCCTCAGCCATCGTTCGCCAGGTTGACCTGGCATCTATCCGTCGTCGCAGCAATCCCTCTATCATTCGTTGGTGGTGGTTTCTGGATGAAATGCCGCGGGAGCCATTTCGGCTGGCCGTTCCCGAGCTTGCGACGGCTGCTCATTGACTCAGCACACTTGCAGGCGACTGAGGTAAGCGATGCTTGATCTGGGGATTGTCATCGTCAGCTACAACACCTGTGACCTGCTGCGGGAGTGTCTGAACTCCGTCTACGCCAGCGAGGGCGACTTCAGCCACAGCGTTTGCGTGGTGGACAACTGCTCCACCGACGACAGTGCCGGCATGGTGCAGGCAGAGTTCCCCCAGGTTCGCCTCATCGAAAGCGGCGTCAACGGCGGCTACGCCTATGCCAACAATCTCGGCCTGCGACACTTCGGCTTCGCACACCCAGTCCCCAATCCCCAATATCCAGTACCCAATACCCAATACCCAACACCCCCCTGCTATGCACTGCTCCTGAACCCCGATACCGCCTTGCCTGCGAATGCGTTGGCCGACATGCTCGCCTTCATGGACGACCATCCCAAAGCCGGCATCGCTGGGCCTAAACTGGTGCGCCAAGACGGCAGCCTTGATCTGGCTTGCCGCCGCTCCTTCCCCACACCGGAAGTCTCGCTCTACCGCATGACGGGCCTAAGCAAGCTCTTTCCCAACAGTCCGCGGTTTGGTCGCTACAATCTCACCTGCCTCGATCCAGACCAACTCGCCGAAGTAGATTCCGTCGTTGGGGCCTTCATGATAATGCGGCGTGAGGCGATCGAGCAGGCAGGGTTGCTGGACGAGACCTTCTTCATGTACGGTGAAGACCTGGACTGGGCTTACCGCATCAAGCAGCACGGTTGGCGGGTGTGGTACAATCCGGCCGTCACGGTTCTGCACATCAAGGAGGCTGCCAGCAAGCACAGCGACAGAGCGCGCTACGAGTTCTACCGGGCGATGGTTATCTTCTATCGCAAGCACTACGCGGCCCAGACATCCCTCTGGCTGCATTGGCTGATTCTGGCCGGCATCGCCGTGCGCTGCCGCCTGGACATGTGGGGCCGGGCGCTGCGCTCACGCCTTCGCCGGCGGCAGGTGCAGGAGACAGTCTCATGCTGAAGCGGCGGATGAACGTCCTGTTCGGAATCACGCTGCTCATCAGCGACCTGCTGATGAGCGGGCTGGCCTTTGGCCTGGCTTACCGGTTGCGTCTGCTGACCCCCCATGATGGCGTTTTGGAGTTCTACAACTACGTGGGCATGATGATCGTGCACACGCTGTCCATTGTGACAGTGTTCTTCCTCAGGAGATCATACCACTCAAGGCATCCCTTCTCGCAACTGGACGAGTTCTACAACGTCGTCGGCAGCGTCCTGCTGGGTGCCGTCACCGCCATTGCGCTTATTTCCTTCCTATTCAAGGATCGTGTGGACTACCCCCGTTTGATGATAGTCTACGCTCTGATCCTGACCATCATTCTGGTGACTTTGGGGAGGCTGATACACACGTCCTTACGTTGGATGCTGCTGGCGCAAGGTCTGGGCAGGAGGAAGGTGCTCCTCGTAGGCGGCGGTGATGTGGGGCGGCTGATACTGCAAAAGATTCGCCAGTCTCCCCGCCTCGGCTACGAGGTGGCCGGCTTCGTCAATGGGGAAATCGGCAGCGTGGTGATGGGAGCGCCGGTGCTCGGCCAGACAGAAGACCTGCCCACTCTCATTGAGAATCACGGCATTGAAGAAGTGATCATCGGCCTGCCGGAAGCGAGCCATGAAGAGATCCTCAACATCGTGTCTCTCTGTGAACGGGAGAGAGTAGGTATCAGGGTTTTCCCCGACTTGTTCCAGATCATGGCCTCGGAAGTGAGCATCGGCGATCTCGGAGGGTTGCCTTTGCTGACCATGCGGGACGTGGCGCTGCGCGGCTGGCGGCTGACGCTGAAGCGCATCTTGGACGTCGTCATCGGTGGCGCGGCTCTGACCCTCCTTTCCCCTCTGATGATGCTCACGGCCCTGCTGATCAAGCTCGATTCCAGGGGGCCGGTCTTCTTCGTCCAGGATCGCACCGGGCTGGACGGCCATCCCTTCCCGATGCTCAAATTCCGCTCCATGCGCCAGGATGCGGAGGCCAGCGCCACCTGGACGACGGAAAACGATCCCCGCCGCACCCGTATGGGAGCGATTATCCGCAAGCTATCGGTAGATGAGCTACCTCAGTTCATCAACGTCCTGCTGGGCGACATGAGCCTGGTTGGGCCCCGCCCGGAACAGCCGACGTACGTGGAGCAGTTCCGTCGCAGCATCCCCCGCTATATGGACCGTCATCGCGAAAAGGCAGGCCTGACCGGCTGGGCCCAGGTCAATGGGCTGCGGGGCGATACATCCATCGCCGAGCGCACTAAGTACGATCTCTGGTACATTGAGAACTGGTCGCTCTGGCTCGACGTCAAGATACTCATCCGTACCCTCTTCCAGGGCCTCACAGGCCGTGGCGCGTACTAGCTGATTCCCCCGCAACCAGCGCTATCTCGTCCGCTCATCGCGCAGGCGAACCTCCCCGTTTGACAGCATCAGCACTTTCTGGTATTATGTGCTAGTTGCTTTAGCACTCTCGATGCTAGAGTGCTAAAGCGAGCCCAGGCAGAGTGATTATGAGACCTGAACGAGCCGTAGGACAGATCGGTTGTGAATGATGGCAGAGCGTGACCAACTGGGCAGCAGGCGCCGCACGGTGCTGGGGCTGGTGATACGAGAATACGTCGCCGGCGCTCAGCCCGTGGGTTCCCAGCACCTTGTGAAGAGATACGGTTTGGGCTACAGCCCGGCCACTGTGCGCAACGAACTGGCAGCCCTGGAGAAGTCGGGCTACCTGACACACCCGCACACATCGGCCGGCCGCGTGCCCACCGAGAAGGGCTACCGTTTCTTTGTAGAACACTTGCTGGCGGAGGCGCCGTTGCCACTTTCCGACCAGCGCATGATCCGTCACCAGTTCCACCAGTCCCGGCTGGAGATGGAGCAATGGGTGCATCTGGCAGCGGCGGTGCTGGCCAACACTACCCGCAGCGCGGCGCTTGCTACTGTGCCTAAGGCCCTCTGTTGCCATTTCAAGCACCTGGAACTGATTTCTGTGCGCGATAACGTGGTGCTCCTGGTGCTGGTTCTGCTGGGCGGCACCGTCAAGCAGCAGGTACTGCATATGGAGCAGCCGCTCTCGCAGGAGGCCCTCAGCCGACTTTCCAACCAACTGAACGACGTGCTGGCTCAGGCCGATGCCAAAGAGATAGAAACTCGGCTGGCGCATATGTCCGCGCTGGCAATACAGGTGGGCCAGTTGGTAGCCGACACCATGCGTCAGATAGACTGCCGGGCCAGCGATCGGATCTTCAGTGAAGGGCTGACCCATCTGCTGAGCGAGCCAGAGTTTGCCGATAGCGAGGAAGCGCGCCGTGTTGTGCAAGTCTTGGAGCAGAGGCCCTTGCTGGACACCATCCTGCAGGAAATGCGGGAGCGGCAAGGTGTGCAGGTGCTCATCGGCGGCGAAGGGCGCTGGGAAGAGCTAAGCCAGGCCAGCCTGGTGCTCTCGAGCTACGGCATCGAAGAGGTATCCGGCATATTGGGTGTGTTGGGCCCGCTGCGCATGACCTATTCCCGCACTATCTCCACCGTACGCTACGTGGCTGATCTGATGAGCGGTTTGGTTCAGGAATGGTACGGTTGAGATGGCTGTTGGATGATGGCCGATGGCAAATGGCAGATGACAGATAACGAAGGGAGGCATGCAGATAAGTGTCCATAGAAGCAAGAGAAGCAAGAATAGAGGAGGCAGGGGTAGTGGATGATCCGCTGACGGTGCTGCAAACCGAGTTGGATGCCGCCAAGGCGCAGGCAGACGAGTATCTCGACCAGTGGCGGCGCACAGCAGCGCAGTTCTCCAATTACAAGAAACGCATTGATAAGGAGCAGTCGGAGTTCACCAGGCTGGCCAACGCCACTCTGATCACCCGCCTGTTGCCCATCATCGATGATTTCGAGCGAGCTTTTGAGACGTTGCCCCCTAATCTCAGGGGCATAACATGGGTCGAAGGACTGGCCCTCATCCAGCGCAAGCTGCAACTGCTGCTGGAGCAGGAGGGGGTGGAGGCCGTTGAGACAGAAGGTGAGGCCTTTGACCCGATGCTGCACCAGGCAGTGACGTACGAAGATGCAGAGGGCTTTGAAGAAGGGCAGATCATTGCCGAAGTGCAAAAGGGGTACAGGATAGGTGAGTGCGTGCTGCGACCCAGCATGGTGAGAGTAGCAAGATAGACGCAAGATGCAAGGTTTGGCATCCTGGTTAGTTCATTTCACACAAGGAGCAGTTTAGAAAATGGCAAGGATAATCGGTATAGACTTAGGAACAACGAACTCGGTAATGGCTGTGATGGAGGGCGGCGAGCCCGTCGTTATCCCTACAGCTGAGGGCGGGCGGCTTTGCCCTTCCGTGGTGGCCGTCAATCCCAAGACCGAAGAGCGGATGGTGGGGCAGGTGGCCAAGCGCCAGGCCGTCACCAATCCCGAGAACACCATCTCCTCCATCAAACGCCTCATGGGCCGCAAGTTCAGCGACCCGGAGGTGCAGAAGGCGCGTGAGATTCTGCCCTATCAGATCGTCGAGAAGCAGAACAGCGACGCCTGGGTGATCATGGGCGGCAAGGAGTATTCGCCGCCGGAAATCTCGGCCATGATCCTGCAAAAACTCAAGAGGGACGCCGAGGCCTATCTGGGCGAGCCGGTGGTAGAGGCAGTGATCACCGTCCCCGCCTACTTCAACGACTCGCAGCGGCAAGCCACCAAGGACGCCGGCAAAATCGCTGGCTTGAACGTGCTGCGCATCATCAACGAGCCCACAGCGTCCTCGTTGGCTTATGGGCTGGATAAGAAGGTCGACGAGCTGATCGCAGTCTACGACCTGGGCGGTGGCACCTTTGACCTCTCCATCCTGGATATCGGCGAAGGGGTCTTCGAGGTCAAGTCCACCAACGGCGACACATTCCTGGGCGGCGACGACTGGGATCAGCGGCTGATCGGCTACATCGCCGACGAGTTCCGCAAGGATCAGGGCATTGATCTGCGGCAAGATCGCATGGCGCTGCAGCGGCTCAAGGAGGCAGCAGAGAAGGCTAAGGTTGAGCTGTCCACGGTGATGCAGACGGAGATCAACTTGCCCTTCGTCACCGCGGATGCCTCCGGCCCGAAGCATCTGCAGGTCACTATCACTCGCTCCAAGTTTGAGCAACTCACAGCCGATCTGGTGGAGCGCACGGCTGGCCCGGTTCGGCAGGCACTGGAAGACGCAAAGATCACCCCGCAGCAGATTGATGAGGTGGTGCTGGTGGGCGGGCAGACCCGCTCGCCGGCCATCCAGCGGATGGTGCGGGACTACTTCGGCAAGGAGCCACACAAGGGCATCAATCCCGATGAAGTGGTGGGCGTGGGCGCGGCCATCCAGGCAGGTGTGCTGGCCGGCGAGGTCAAGGACATCCTGCTGCTGGACGTCACGCCGCTGACCCTGAGCATCGAGACGCTAGGCGGGGTGGCGACACCGCTCATCGAGCGCAACACCACCATCCCTGTGAGGAAGAGCCAGACCTTCTCCACCGCTGCCGACGGGCAGACCCAGGTAGAGATCCACATTCTGCAAGGCGAGCGGCCCATGGCGGCGGACAACAAGACGCTGGGCCGGTTCATCCTCGATGGCGTGCCGCCCGCGCAGCGCGGTATACCGCAGATCGAAGTGACCTTCGACATCGACGCTGACGGCATTCTGAACGTCTCGGCGGAGGACAAGGCGACAGGCCGCGAGCAGCATATCACCATCACCGCCAGTTCCGGCCTCTCCAAAGACGAGGTGGATCAGATGGTGAAGGATTCGAAGCGCTACGCCTCGGAGGATCGCAAGCACAAGGAACAGGTAGAGGCGCGCAATGCCGCCGACACGATAATCTACCAGGCGGAGAAAACTCTGCGCGAGCAAGGGGACAAGGTGCCCGCCGACGTGCGCAACGATGTGGAAAGCCATATAAGTGGGCTACGCAGTATCCTGGACACCGGCAGTGCGGAGGAAGTGCGGCGCAAGGCGCAAGACCTCTCGGACAGCCTGCAGAAGGTCGGTGCAGCCATGTACGAGCAGCAAGCTCCGCCGCCACCACCCGATGGTGAAGCCGACGGTGCGCCAGGCAGTGACGAGGACATCGTCGAGGGCGAATTCCGCGAGGCAGAGTAGCCCTCAGAGCACAGAACACAGACGAAGACAGAACTTGGCCCCTCACTCCGTTTGGAGCGAGGGGCTTTGTATTGCATCAGAGCGCAACAAATGCCGCAGTCCTGATGTACAGATTTGTTAAGTAGGGCTTCACACTTATCAATCCCGATTTGACAAATATTCAACTCCGTGCTAAGATTATGCTATCATGAGCGGAGGTGATGGCATGTACCCTGTTCCCGGTTCCTGTCCTGTCTGTGGAGACGCACTGATCGTCACCCTGCTGCAATGTCCCCATTGCGACACGGTGATGGAAGGCCGCTTCGGCCTGGGCCGCTTTCATCAACTCTCTCAGGAGCAACTCAGCTTCGCCGAGCTCTTTCTGCGCTGTGAGGGCAAGCTGAGCTGGACCGCCGAAGAGATGGGGATCTCCTACCCCACCGTGCGCTCCCGCCTGGAAGAGGTTATTCGAGCCCTCGGTTACGAGGTACGAGAGGAGACACCCGCCGAGGAGAAGCAACGCCGTTCCGAGCGCCGCCAAACCATCCTGAACGACCTGGCTGCGCGCAGCATCACCGCCGAGGAAGCGGCGGAATTGCTGAAGAAGCAGTGACCCCATGACCAGTGATAAACATAAAGCGTCACCTACTCCCGCTGTTGGCTTGTCCGGCCTGCGGCGATGGTCTCGACTTCGATGCCATCACCCAATACCCAATCTCTCGTCCGTAATCCTTGACTGGAGCGAACAGTGGCCGTAACTATTCTTGGTCGGCGCAAGCCGTTCCGGGGCCTTCGCCGCTTCAAGCCCCATCGAGACTTGCGTCAGGTGACAGAACTCATAGCTGAGACCTTCGGCGCTGGCCTGGACGCCGAGGGACGAGCCGCACTGCGCGAGATGCGGCAGATCAGTTGGCTCGGCCCGCTCGTGGGCTTCGTTCTAGCTGCCGACCCCCAACTGCAGCGATTACTCAACGGCTACGTCTGGATCGAGGAAGGACGGGTGGTGGGCAATCTGACGCTGCAGAGTGGCATCCGCTACGGGGCGCGCTGGTACATCTCCAACGTGGCCGTCGCGCCGGCCTATCGCGGCCACGGCATCGCTCGGGCGCTCGTCGAAGCTGCGCTGGAAGAAGCACAGCAGCGGGGGGGGAGCTGGGCCACGCTGCAGGTGGAGGCAGAGAACGAGACCGCTCGCAGACTGTATGAAGGGTTGGGCTTCGAGGCTCTGGGTGGGCTGGCCTATCTGCGGTTGCCTGAGCCGCCTGCCGCGTCACCACCGACCGCGGCGCCGCCTTCGCTTCGTCATTGGCGATCAGACGACTGGCATCAGGAGTATGAGTTGGCCAAGGCCGCCACGCCGAGCCTGTTGCAGTGGTGGCAGCCACTGCGCTCCGAGGCCTTCCGACTCCATCCCGAGGAGCGGCTGGGCGAACTGTTCAGTCAGCTCATCGGGCGGCGGCGCACGTACCGCTGGGTGGTCGAACAGGAGAGCGGCGCGCAGGGCCAGTTGGCCGCCTCGCTGATGGTGCGTGCCACCCGCTGGCGGGGCGAGCACCAAATGCAGTTGATGGTGCACCCTGATGCCCGTGGTCCGCTGGAGGAACCGCTGGTGCGGCACGCTCTGGCGCTGCTGGCCTCCTACCCGAGCAGGCCGACGGTTATCCGACATCCGGCCGAACATCGCACAGCCGTCAATGTCTTCCTGGCGCACGGCTTCCGACTGCGCCGCACGCTGATGGCGATGAGGAAGAGAATCAGATAGAGTTTGGGTCTGTGGCATCTGCGAGGATCGTTGCCCACGAACGTTCGCAGATCAAGGGGATGACCAAGGACAGTCGACGAAGGACGAACACACGCCATGTGACGTTCGTCGGTCGTCCTTCGTTGTTCGTCTGATTGATGGATGCAGGAAAGACTTCTGGCAGCCGCCGTCCCGGGTTGCCACTCGGAGCTGTACCATGACTCAAGGCAACTTCTTGACAATTCTGCGCAAACGAAGGGACTTCCGCCTGCTCTGGCTGGGGCAGATCATCGCTCGCCTGGGCGACAATTTCTACTGGCTGGCGCTGCTTATCACCGTCAACGAGTTGACTAGCTCTACGCTGGCCATGGGCTTCACCACTATCTCTCTGGCGCTGCCCCAGCTTCTCCTGGGCCTGCCGGCGGGGGTACTCGTGGATCGCTTCGACCGCCGTAAGGTGATGATCGCCAGCGACGTGCTACGCGGTGGGCTGGTGCTGTTCTGCCTGCTGGTGGGCAGCCGAGAGCAAGTGTGGATCTTCTACCTGGTCGGCTTCCTGATGTCGGCCATTAGCGTCTTCTTCTTCCCCGCCAGGCAGGCGGTGACGCCGTCGCTGGTGGCCAAGGAGGATCTGCTAGGCGCCAACGCGCTGCTGGAGACCTCGCGGACACTGGCCATACTGATGGGGGCGGCGGCCGCCGGTTTCGTCATCGCCTACGCGGGAGCTAAGGTCGCCTTCATCCTCGTTTCCATGTCATTCCTGCTGTCGGCGATCTTCCTGTGGGCCATGCGCGTGCCGCAGATGGCACAGTCCACACGCTCCACCAGCCTCGCCAACCTCTGGGCCGAGCTGCGTCAGGGGCTGGGCTTCGTGCGGAGCAGCCGCTTGCTCACGGGCATCATGATCGTCATGACTGTGGTCATGCTGGGCATCGGGGCCATCAATGTACTCTGGGTGCCCTTCATGGATCGCTTGTTCGGCATTGGCCCTGAAGGGCTGGGCATCGCGGAAACGTTACAGGGCCTGGGCATGTTGCTGGGCAGCATCATCGTGGGCAATCTGACCAGCCGTTTCCGGCTCACGCGGCTGTTGAGTGGCAGCCTCGCGCTCTTCGGCTTGGCCGCGGTGGCCATCGGGCTGGCCGCTACATTCGTCGCCGTACTGGTGTTCCTTATCTTCGTGGGACTGTCGCTGCCACCCATCAACGCGGCGGCCAGCACGCTGGTACAGACGGTCACGCCTGATGATCTGATGGGCCGCGTGAACAGCGCCTCGGGCACCATGCAGAGCGTGGCCAATCTGCTCTCCATGGCATTGGCCGCCACGCTGGGCGATCTCGTCGGCGTGCGTACGGTATTCGTCGCCTGTGGGCTGGTCGTGCTTGTGGCGAGCGGCATGGGCTGGATGATGCTGCGGGAGCCGGATGAGGTGGGTGCTTTGGGCACTGCAGTGGCGGCGGCTCCTGCGTCTGAGTAGCAGGCAAATCCATAGGTTGGGCACATTGATGGACCACACAGAACAACACCAATCCCGATGGGCAGTCCCATTCTTTTCGATCTGGACAGGTCAGGTGTTTTCGCTGATCGGCAGCAAGGTAGCCCAGTTCGCCCTGATCTGGTGGCTCACCAGGTTGACCGGGTCGGCCACCGTGCTGGCCACAGCCTCGATGGTGGCGCTTATTCCAGAGATTCTCCTCAGCCCCATCGCCGGAGCGTACGTGGACCGCTGGAACCGGCGTATGGTGATGATTATCGCCGATGGCATCATCGCCTTGGCTTCGCTGTGGCTGGCCTATCTGTTCTGGGCTGACACAATGCAAATCTGGCATGTCTATGTCATCATGCTGGTGCGCGCTGTGGGTGGAAGCTTCCACTGGCCAGCCATGCAGGCTTCCACCTCGCTCATGGTGCCCAAAAGGCATCTGACGCGGGTGGCTGGCCTCAATCAGACGCTGAATGGGGCGCTAAACATCGTTGGCCCGCCGCTGGGCGCGCTGTTGATGGAATTGCTGCCGCTGTACAGCGTCATGTTGGTGGACGTGGGCACGGCCATGTTGGCTATCGTCCCGCTGTTTTTCGTGCACGTGCCACAGCCGGAACGCACGGACGAGGGACAGGCACAGAAGACATCCATATGGGCCGACATACGCGAAGGTGTGCGCTACATTCGGGGATGGCCTGGGCTAATGGCTCTGATAGGGTCGGCGATGATTGTCAAGATTGCGCTGACTCCAGCTTTCTCTCTGCTGCCGCTTCTGGTGAGCGAACACTTCGGAGGCAGTGCAGCCCGGTTGAGTTTGCTGGAATCAGTGAGCGGAGTGGGCATGCTGGTGGGCGGACTTGTCCTGAGCGGTTGGGGCGGCTTTCGGCGCAAGATATACACCACGATGACGGGCGTGATCATACTGGGCTTGGGCCTCTTGGCGCTGGGTCTAACGCCAGGAGAGCAATTCTGGGCGGCGTTGGCCAGCCTGTTTGTGGTGGGGTTGATGATTCCGCTGGTAGATGGACCGATTATGGCCATTCTCCAAGGTAGTGTTGCCCCCGAGATGCAGGGACGCGTGTTTACGCTGATGGGAAGCTTGCTCGGGATAACCTCGCCTTTCGGCTTGGCGGTTGCCGGCCCGGTGAGCGATTGGCTTGGCCTCCAGGTATGGTACGTGGCAGCCGGTGTGCTTTGCGGGGTGATAGGACTGGCTGGCTTCTTCATACCAGCGATCGTGCACATAGAGGAAAACAACGGGACGCAAGCCATCGCCGAAAGAGAACCGATGGAGGCAGCGAGCCCGGCATCCGAGTAGCGGGCTGGTAGGTGGTAGACTGGTAGATTGGTAGATTGGGCCGTGGCGAAGTGGTGAACAGATTCCCAATGTACCCATTTGCCGGTGTACCAATCTACCAACCAACATCATGACTTGTTGACAAGGAGCAGAGAAATGACAACCACGGAAGAACGTCTACACATCCTACAGATGATCGAGGAAGAAACGATCACCGCCGAGGAGGGAGCCGGGCTGTTGAGGGCTATGGAGGAGTCGGCGTCGAAGAAGAAGCCAGCGCGGGGCGATGCTGTGCCTCCACGCTGGTTCCGCGTGCGGGTCACCGACCTCCAGTCGGGCAAGAGCAAAGTCAACGTCAACATCCCCATGGGCTTGGTGGATGTGGGACTGAAGATGGGGGCTCGCCTCGTGCCGGACGTAGAGGGGCTTGACTTCGCCGAGATGGCCGAAGCCATCCGCCAAGGAGTGCAAGGCAAGATCCTCGACGTCGAAGACAGCGAGGACGGCGAGCGAGTGGAAATCTACGTGGAGTGAGGTAGAGACATGACGACAACAGAGGAACGACTGCGCGTCCTGAAGATGGTCGAAGAGGGAAAGATCACAGCCGAGCAAGGGGCTCAGTTGCTGGCGGCTCTGAAAGGCGAAGGTCCCCGCCAGAAGTCAGAGGAGCCACTCGCCGGCCGCGGCAAGCAACCACGCCGGCTGCGCATCCAGGTCACCAACCTGGAAACAGGCCAGCGCAAAGTCAACATCAACATGCCCTGGGGCCTGGTCAGTGTAGGCGCAAAGATGGGAGCTCGCTTCGCCCCCGAAGGCATTGACCTCGAAGAGCTCATGGCCGCCATTGACGCTGGTGCCACGGGCGAGATCATCGACGTCGTAGACGAAGAGGACAACGAACGGGTGAAGATCTACGTAGAGTAAAGCTCCTCGCCATCATCGCTTCTTGCTATCGATGCCGAAGGACCGGACCAGTCGATACGCTGCACATCACGCCTCTGGCAAGCCCAGGGCATGGTTCTGCAGTTGCTCAGGGTGTTATGATGATTCTGCCAGCAGAAGGGCGAGGGGAAGGAACGAAATGGACGAAGCGCACGTCAAGATTCTGCAGATGCTCCAGGATGGAATCATCTCCGCTGAGGAAGCGGAGAGGCTGCT
>Ga0075120_10001472_pt1 | contig 18253 bp, 14 predicted proteins | sample AntAceMetag02UKL_FD_69792 | JGI IMG/M metagenome (GOLD analysis project Ga0075120, IMG submission 69792) | Saline lake microbial communities from Ace Lake, Antarctica - Antarctic Ace Lake Metagenome 02UKL | ecosystem: Environmental > Aquatic > Non-marine Saline and Alkaline > Saline | place... | reverse complement strand
AGGGCCACGCTTTGCCGTGGCCGTATGTGACTATCGAGCGGACGCGCAGAAGCGCGTCCCTCCAAAAACCCTCTTCGCAGTGACGAATGATTGTGCGCAACGAAACAGACGGACGTTTTAGGACAGTCTGCCCAACATACTCAGTCCATATTAATACGCTTGAGCCAAAGAGTCGCTGCCAGGCCGCAGGCAGCAATTCCAAGAAAAATCGACCCGCTCAGCCCTGCCGTTGGAACCAGCTTCATGCCCAGAGCCGCCGCCGCAAGAATTAACCCGACAGCGTAAGCAGAAAGAACGGTCTGACGGGTCGTCAACCCGCTTCGTCTGAGCCGCAGGGCAAAATGGTCAGGGCTGCCCTGAATGACTGACATGCCTTTACGCCAACGCAAATACATGACCAGCATGGTATCATAAAGCGGCACTCCCAAAATCACCAGCGGCGCCAGATAGCCGACCTGATTCTGCTCGGTATATACGCCGATCATGGCAAGCGTTCCCAGCATGAGTCCGATAAACATACTGCCTGCATCACCCAGGTATATTTTAGCCGGCTTGAAATTATAGCGCAGAAAACCCAGCAGGGAGCCCGCCAGCGCGAGGCTCATGACCGCCATCATGAAATGAGAATTTATGATAGCAATTACAAACAGAACCAGAGAAGCAATCAGGCCGATGCCGGCCGACAGTCCGTCCATGATATCAATGATATTGAACGCATTGATAACAACCAGCATCCAGAAAAAGGTCATACCTATGCCCAGCAAGGCGTCACCCAGCTCCTGGTTGGGAATACTCAGACCCAGCCAATCCGGTATAATAGCTATTTGAATATAAATGCCGCATTTGATAAGCACAAAAATCGCGATAACCTGACCCAGCAGCTTCACCTTCGGTCCCAGCGGTTTGAGATCATCAATAATGCCCAGCAAAATAACAATAGTGGCGGCCAGCAGCAGGCCCAGCACCTCACGGCTGAAATCAAAGCTCAAGGCCAGCGTGGCCAGAAACGACAGGTAGATTGCTATGCCGCCCAGGTAGGCAACCGGGCGTTGATGCTTTTTCAGTTTGCCATCCGGCTTATCAACAATATCGTAGGTAATGGCTGCCTCCATAACAATCGGTGTTATGTAAAGACAGCTGCACAGCGCAAGAATGAAAATAAAAATATACAGCAGCATTTATCAAGTCTCCCGCTCCGTGTGCCGATTGCGCACACTGCTCTCATAGAGCGCCTGCGTTTGGGCAATTGTTTGCGAAATATCAAAACGCCCTTGAACATCAAGCCGGGCCGCGCGAGCAAGCCTGCAGGCCAGCTCCGGATCATCCATCAAGCGCATAATCGCGCCGGCCAGTGGCCGGGCCAGACCCGGTTCACACAAAAGCGCACTCTCTTCCTCTCGCACCAGTTCCTCAATACCGGGGAGGCGCGTTGCCACGATCGGCCTGAGCGCAGCCATGGCTTCCAACAACACGTTGGGCATGCCCTCCCACAATGACGGCAGCACAACAATATCAATATCGGCCATAAAAGCAACCATATCGTCCACCACGCCCGAAAACGTGACTGCATCGGCAATAGATAGATCACGCGCCTGTCGGCGCAGCATCTCCTCATCGGGCCCGTCACCTGCCAGGTACAGATGTACCCGCCGGCCCTTACTGATCATTATTTTTAATGCCTCCAGCAGGTGAGCGTGCCCTTTCTGGCGATGCAGGCGCCCGATCAGTGCAAGGCGGGTTTCCTTCTCAGCGGTTTCACGTCCATGCATGGCTGCATCCCGGACCGGGCATTCAATGCCGTTATAAATTGTATGAATTTTTTCGGGTGCCACATGCGCGCGCTCTATCATAGCTTGCCGCACCTCTTCGGTCACGGCCGTGTAACAACTGACCATTGAGCGTGTCAGGCGCTCACAAAAGTACTTGAACGCGTTTTGCTCATTGACCCGCACCGCGGCGATAACTGCCGGGCCCGGGCAGAGGCAGACGGCCAAGCGGCCCATTATAGATGCCCTGAAGAGAAAACAGTGGAGAATGTCAGGCCGCACGCGGCGCAGGATCTTAACCATACGAAGCAGTGCCGGAAGAAAATTAAGAACAGCACGCAGCCCGGCTGCTTCGCTCAAATTCAGATGATAAAATTCATCTGCAGCGGCAGCCAGCTTTGCGCCGTAAGCCCCGGGTCGCTTCAGGCTACAGACCACAATCCGGTAACGCGCGCGGTCAATGCGGCGCACAAGCTCTAGAAGTGCTTTTTCAGCCCCACCGGTTCCGGTGCTGGTTATGACATACAGCAAGGTAGCAGGCGCATTCATGAATAGCGGACACGTTCATTGATAGGAGTGATTGGCTACACGCGCAGCTGCGCATCAACTTCTAGCGGCTGCGCAAATAATCCACCGCGTTGCGGAAAAGAGCAACGCCCTGGCCCTCGTCGGGCAACTGCTCTGCGGTCCAGCGCGGATGATTGGTGCGGTGCAAAAATGCCTCTGCATGCGGCATCATGCCGAAAACCCTGCCGCTGGCATCGCACAAACCGGCAATGGCATCAATTGATCCATTCGGATTTTCCGGATACTGCATAGTGGGCTGACCAGCCCCGTCAGCATACCGAAGCGCCACCAGCTGCTGCTCCTGCAGCTTTCCAAGCACGCCCTCGTCACGCACCACAAACTTGCCCTCACCGTGACGAACCGGCAGATAGAGCGAACTGATCCCGCGCGTAAATACGCAGGGAGACTGCGCGTTCACCTGCAAATTCACCCAGCGATCCTCGAACCGGCCGGAGTCATTAAAGGTGAGCGTTGTTTCCTGCTCATGTACCTCGCCCAGATCCGGAATCAGGCCCAGCTTTACAAGAAGCTGAAAGCCGTTGCAAATGCCAAAAATCAGCTTGCCGTCATTCACAAACCGGCAGATCTGCTCATAGAGGCTTTCGCCCTGCAGCGTTGCCGCATAGCGCAAACGGGTCGCGTTGGCCCTGGCGGATCCGAGATCATCACCGTCAAGAAACCCACCCGGCAAATTGAGAAAATCATAGTCGGCAAGCTGTGTTTCACCGCCCAGCAGTTTATAGATATGGACGATGGTAACCTCGTCAGCACCGCCCAGCCGGCAGGCCTCGGCCATTTCCCGCTCACAGTTGGTTCCATTACCGGTCAGAACAAGCGCGCGTACTTTCTGTGTCATGCATCTATTCCCTGTAAAAATATATACGGCTCCTGCCGCGTGAGCCAAGATCCAGCCCGGGCTGCTACCAGCGCAGCGGCTCCTGCCAGGACGTCTTCAATTCAGTTAATGTGGCACGCACCACAGCTTCGCCGGCCATGCCGGTTATACTCAGCAGAGCGTCATCGGTTACCGCCCCTATGCGCGCGTACGCAGATGTTGCCAGGAAGTTTTCAAACTCCTGAGCATTCTCAGGAGTAACTGTCACCACAAAACGGCTCTGGGTCTCGGAAAAAAGCAGCACGTCATCGGCCAGACTGCCCTCGGCAGCCACCTGCCGCAGGTCAACGCTCATACCCAATTCACCCGCAAAAGCTGTTTCGGCCAACGCCACGCCCAGCCCGCCGTCGGAGCAGTCATGACAGGATCGAACCAGACCTTTACGCATGGCAGCGTTCAAGCTGCGGTACAGGCTCAGAGCCTGCTGCGCATCCACCTTTGGCACCCGGTTGCCGACACTACCGAGCATGGCAAAATATTCCGAGCCACCGGTTTCCTCGCGCGTTTCTCCCAACACATACACCAGATCGCCTGCGCTCTTGGCGTCCATGGTACAGGCCAGGCGCACGTCATCAATAGCGCCCATCAGCGAAAACAGCACTGTCGGCGGTATTGAGATCTTATGATCAGCGATCATGTAATCGTTTTTCATACTGTCTTTGCCGGAAATACAGGGAATGCTGTAGGCCGTAGTATAGTCATACAAAGCCTGATTGGCCCGCACAAGCTGAGCCAGCTTATATTCACCGTCGGGCGTTTTTTCGGACTGCACCGGATCGCACCAGCAGAAATTATCGAGTCCACCCATACCGTCAAGATTGCCGCCCGCGCTCACAAAATTGCGCAGGGCCTCATCAATCGCGCAAGCCATCATGTGATAGGCATCGATATCAGAATAGCGCGGACAGATACCATGACTGACCACCACGCCGCGCATGCTGTCCAGCACGGGCCTGATTACGGCCGCGTCACTGGGCCCATCCATCAAACGACCGCACAGGGGCTTAACCACGCTGGTGCCCTGCACCTCATGATCGTACTGGCGCACCACAGATTCCTTGCTGCAGATGTTAAGCCGCCCCAGCAGGCCCTTAAGCGCCCCTGTCAAATCAGCATGCGAACGCAATGCTGGTTCAGCGTGAAGGGGCTGGTTCCACACGGCCTTAAGACGCATCTCAGGCAGACCGCTGTGCAGAAACTCCATTGCCATGTAGGCAACGGTTTCATCCCCATAGCGCGCGTGAAAAATTCCGCTGTCGGTGAAGGTTCCCAGCACAGTTGCCTCAACCCGCATTTTATCCGCCAGCTCCAGAAACGCTTCCCGGTTTTCGGGCTGCACTGCAAACGTCATGCGTTCCTGAGACTCGGAAATAAGGATTTCCCAAGGCTGCAGCCCGCTGTACTTCAGCGGAGCCAGGCGCAGATCCACATCGCAGCCGCCGGAAAATTCGGCCATTTCCCCTACCGAGGATGACAACCCGCCGGCACCGTTATCGGTAATGCAGCGGAACAGACCGCGGTCGCGAACCTCCATGATAAAATCAGCCATGCGCTTCTGGGTAATCGGATCGCCAATCTGCACGGCCGTGACCGGTGAGCCCTCATTCAACTCCTCAGATGAAAACGTTGCGCCATGTATGCCGTCCTTGCCGATGCGCCCGCCCGTCATCATGATCAAATCACCGGAAAGAACAGTTTTTTTCTCAGAGGGTTCACCCAGCACCGTGACCGGGATAAGCCCGCCTGTACCGCAATACACCAGTGGTTTACCCAGAAAACGATCATCAAAAACAATGCTGCCGTTAATGGTCGGAATGCCGCTTTTATTGCCACCATGCTCAACCCCCTCGCGCACGCCTTCAAATATGCGGCGCGGGTGCAGGATGCGCGGCGGCAGTTCACGGCTGTAAAAAGGATCGGCAAAGCAGAACACATCTGTATTAAAAATCAGTCGGGCGGCCATGCCGGTTCCGAGCGTATCGCGGTTAACCCCCACAATACCGGTCAGAGCCCCGCCATACGGGTCAAGCGCAGAGGGACTGTTATGCGTCTCAACCTTAAACACCAGGTGGTAGTCATCGCTCCAGGCAATAATTCCAGCATTGTCCTTAAACACAGAAATGCACCAGTCACGCTCGCCTAAGCGCTCCCTGATAGTGCTGGTAGCACCCCGGACATAGGTATCGAACAGGCTCCGAATTTCAACAGGCGTGCCGGATCCGTCATCATAGGCAATGGTTGCGTTGAATATTTTATGTTTGCAATGCTCCGACCAGGTCTGGGCCAGAACCTCAAGCTCAACATCGGTTACCGGGCCGGTCATGCCCTGCTCTTGCCGTATGCTCAGCACGTCAGGACGAGCAAAGCACGCTTGAATAGTCTTCATTTCCTCAAGGCTGAGCGCCAGCAGACCCTCGCGGCTCATGCGCATCAATGCATCATCGCCTATTGCCAGATCTACCAGGTTGACCTGCGGCGCACCAGCAGCCATCATGCGCGGGGGCGGAGTCTGAACGCCGCGCTTGGGGTCAAAATCACCGGAGCTGACAATACTGCAATGTTCTATCAAATCATTGGCCAGCAACCCGGTGGCGACATGTTCCACCTGCTCGCGCTCAAGCGCGCCGCTGAAAAGATACTGGCGCGAAGCATATATTTTTTCATCCTCGCGCGGGTTGCGTCCCAACCGAAGCATGGCCGCCTCCAGGGCGGTGCGACCCACATTATCGGTTACGCCGGGCCGCAGGCCGACCTCCACCAGCCAGTCGAACCCTTCGGCCAGCGGAGCATTAACACGATAGGTCTGAATGATAGGGTCACTAAACGGTCCGGAAGCAATCTGGTCAAGCTCCTCAGAACCGAGTTCCATGTCCAGCGTAAAAACATCAATGGTGCGAACCTGCTCCAGTGCAATACCCAGATCAGAGAGCACACGCTGGCGTACCCTTTCGCCATGGGCATCGCGATGCGTTTGCTTGAAACCGACTTCAATTCTGTGTGACATTCCGGTATCTTTCGCTGTTTTTTATTGTATGGTTACTATTTAAAAATAGTGCATATTTTATATTAATTACTAATTTTATACTATACTATTTAGTAAAAGATTTTACGTTCTATTGCGTTTCCGGTCAAGAAAAAAGAAGAGTTAGGCAGGGCCAAAAAAATTTCGCATCACTGCGGCTGCCTTTATCCGCAACAAGGAGCATTTTGTCATTTTTGCAGACTATTATCCTTTTTTGCAAAATAGTCAAAAAACACTTGAGCGTAACCATTTAATTTTTAATTGCTTTTTTTTGTTTTTTTTTATACTACAATGTTTGTCTTTTTGACACAGACAGTCGGCACACTACCGAACCGCTAAAGGATACTGCTTATCTTTCTACAACGGACACACCCATGAACGCTAAAGAATTTGGTGCGGGCTTCAAAGTCTGGATTCCGGCGCTCTTTATCATTGCCTGCATTCTGCTGTTTTCCCTTGCCAGCAGAAAGGTGCTGATGCGCAACGCCGGTGAGGCCTTTAACCATCAACAGCTTACTCTGGCCAGGGAATCAGCCAAGGGAATCACCGAATCACTGCGCAACCTGGCAACCGAACTGCGCATCGCTGCCACCATCATCGGCGATTATCCGGCCGGGCCCGTGTGCATGGCTATTCTGGAAGAACAGCGACCGCTGATCAAAACGCTGTTCATTGCCGACCCAGTCGCACAAACACTCAAACCCTACCCGGCTAATACACTCCTGCCCACGCAAACCGCTGCTGTCTGTAGAGCCACGCTAAAAGACCTTGAACCCGGCTCAACCATATTTATCACCGACCCGTTTGCTGATGATGCCTCATCGACTCCGGGGCTTTTTGTTCTGGGCGTTCGCATCAGCGGCACAAAGTCCTGGCTGTGCAGCATTACCGACTTCACCTATATCAAGGAAAACTTTGTCTACCCGCTGCGCTCGGCCCAAACCGGCTATGCCTGGCTGATTGACCGACACGGACAGCTGCTGGCCCACCCCAACCGGGAAATGGAAGGCCGCAAGGCCGTTGAGGTGTTGCGTGAACTGTGGCCCAGGAACGCGCCGTTTATCATGAACGAGCTGATACACGAACAGATGCTCCCCAACGGTGAAGGCAGTGGTGAATATACCGGCTGGCACATGGGCTTCACGGATCCGGTCCGAAAACTGATTGCCTACTGCCCCATTGATGTTTTCGGCCTGAAATGGTCACTGGCTGTTTCAACGCCGTACTATGAAGTCATGGAACCGCTGATGAACAGCATTATCGGGCTGGTTGTTTTTTTATGCTGCTTTATCATTATTATTGTTGTCGGAGCCGGTCTGCTGCAATTGGAGCGCGATCACAAACGCCGCATCGACCAGGAACTGAACTGGAGCCATGAGGTCATTGACAGTATCACCGACGGCATTTCGATTATCGACCGCGACTATAAGGTGCGGATGGTCAACCGGGCAATCTCGCAATGGCAGGGAAGAAATAAAAGCGCCTTCGAGGACAAACCCTGCTACACGGTATTTCAGCAGCACCAGCAGCACTGCCAGGGCTGCCCGGCGCGCGAAACATTTGCAACCGGACTGCCGACTTTCCGCAAAAGTGTCGCCACCATGGTGGACGATCATAAATATTATTTCGACCTCACAGCCTTTCCACTCAAAGACGCCCAGGGCAATACCGTCCAGGTGGCCGAACTGGTAAAGGACGTTACGCGCGAGATTGATCTGCAAGCCGAGCTTCTGCAGCATGAACGCAAGGACATGATCGTAAAAATGGCCTCGCAAATTGCGCATGAAATCAGAAACCCGCTTGGTGCACTCACCCTCAACATCGATCTGCTTGAAGATGAAATCGCAAGCGCAGACGACAACACAGAAGTGCGCAGTCTGCTCACCACGATCAAACAGGAACTCGACGCGCTTAACCGCGTGCTGCAGGAATACCTGGAATGCGCGCGCTTTCCCCGAATCAATCAAAGCAAACAGGATATTCACGCAATTATCGAAGACCTGTTTATATTGCTGGAGCAGGATCTACGCCAGCGCAAAATTGTGTGCACGCGCAGTTTTGAATACAACCTGCCAATGGCTTGGGTTGATCCTGATCAAATCCGGAGAGCATTTTTAAATATCCTGCGCAACGCCATGGAGGCCCAGCCTGACCATGGCGGCGCAATTACGGTCACTACCCGCTCAGATGCAACCACGATCAGCGTTATTGTCAGTGATAGCGGGACGGGCATGCCGGAGGATGTGCTGGAGAAAATTTTCACCCCCTTCTTTACTACCAAAAGCGGAGGAACCGGCCTGGGCCTTTCCATTACCCAGCATATTATCAGTGAACACAAAGGCGAAATTGAATGTGAAAGCACAATGGGAACCGGTACTACGTTCAACCTGCGCCTCCCGCGTACCCTTGAAAACAACGATGCAAAAACGGACAATGATCCTGAAAGCGAACACAACACAGCAGTACTCGATACTATAAGTTAAAGCAGTAGGATTTAAATCGCTGAAAACAGGCTGTTCAAAAATGCTTGGCTGCACAGCGTGCGAAATCATGAGGAATGAGGCGTATTTTTACGTACGCCGGCGTAGCGCACCGCAGCAGATGGGCGCTTTTGGGCAGCCTGCACAGCAAAACAATTTTGGAGATACTACGTGGACGAAAAAGAAAACAACCCGATTTTAGTTGTTGACGACACTCCCGGCATCCGTGAGGCCTTGCACAAAATCCTGAGCAAGGAAGGCTTTACGGTCTTTGATGCCGAAGACGGCGAGCAGGCAGTCAAGATTTTACAACAGAATTCAATCGCGCTGCTTCTGACCGATCTTAAAATGCCCAAAATTGACGGGGCCGAACTCCTGAAAATTGCGAAAACCATTTCACCGGACATCGAGGTCGTGCTGATCACCGGGCATGGTACGGTCGAAATCGCAGTTGACGCCATGAAAGACGGGGCCTTTGATTTTATCCAGAAACCCTTCAACAAGATGACCGTGCTTAAAACCGTACGCAAGGCCCTGGAAAAGCGCTCTCTTGTGCTTGAAAACCGAAGTCTGCATGAACGCCTGCGCAGCTCACAGGCAGTCGAAGACGTGATTGGCTGCAGCAGCGCCATGCGCAGAGTCATGGAGCTGATTGCCCAGGTGGCCCCGAGCTCTGCCACGATTTTGATAACCGGAGAGAGCGGATCAGGTAAAGAGGTAGCGGCCAAGGCCATCCACGATGCCAGCCCGCGCAGAGACAAAAACTTCATCAAGGTAAGCTGTGCGGCCCTGCCGGAAACGCTGCTGGAGGCTGAGCTGTTCGGCTATGAAAAAGGGGCGTTTACCGGGGCCATCAGCCGACGTGAGGGACGCTTTGAACTGGCCCACGGCGGAACCCTGTTTCTGGATGAGGTTGGCGATATCAATCCGTCCGTACAGGTGAAACTACTGCGGGTGTTGCAAAGCGGAGAATTTGAACGCCTGGGCGGCGGCAAAACATTTAAATCCGACGTACGCCTGATCGCCGCTACCAATGCCTCACTCAAGGAACTTGTGGCCTCGCGACAATTCCGCGAGGACCTGTACTACCGTCTGAACGTTATTAATTTAGAAGTACCGCCCCTGAGGGAGCGCACCGACGATATTCCGCTGCTGGCCAATCATTTCCTACGCATGTACAGCAAGAAAAACGACAAGCCGCTTGAGGGCATTGCCAAGGATACAATGGAAGTTCTGCTGGGCTACGGCTGGCCGGGCAATGTGCGCGAACTTGAAAATACCTTAGAGCGCGCCGTGGTTCTGACGCGCAGCGCCCTGATCTTGCCCGGCGACCTGCCGCAGGACCTGATCACCAACGCTGAAAAAACCCGGGATGTGGCCAGTGAGGAACGCATGCTCACGATCCCGATCGGGAAAATCCCCCTGCGTGATATAGAAAAAATGGTAATGGATGAAACGCTAAAACAAGCGCGCGGAAATAAAAACGTTGCCTCTAAAATACTGGGCATTTCCACCCGAACGCTGTACCGCCGTATTGATGAAGAGGAAGCTGCGCAGGATCAGGAAGACTGAGCGTACTGACCTCAGCGTATCCAAAAGACAAAAAGAATATCCTACCCCTTCACCCTACTGCCTACTATAAATTAATAGCAGGGCATCACACCGGTGAAAACCGGTGTCCAGTTCTTTAAACCACGTAAAAGAATCTAGATTCCGGCTTTCGCCGGAATGACCACCTTGAAAGCCACAAAAGATTTCTCATCCCGACAATGTCGGAATTCGAAGTGACCGGTTTGCTGGTTTGGATTGTAAATCCCCATCGCAGCGCAGCCGAACGGAGCGTTTGCACACGGATACAGGGCGGCAAGCTGTCTGAGCGAAGCGAGTTCTTGACGCCCCCGTGAACAAACGTTTCGCGAGGGAAGTTTCGCCAAAGGCGGAACCGCGATGTGCCGGGGTATCTTTTCTTGGGTATCACCTTTCTTTGGACAAGCAAAAAAAAGTGATGATTATCTTTTCATTTTTAAAGAAAAATAAAAGGAGGACACGCTACTCGAGTCCTCCCTGCTGAATATGGTAATATAAACGATTATTTTGGACAGCCTGAGCGCTATTCGTAAAATTCCCAGGATTTCTCCTGGTTCAGAACCTTAATCGCGCAAAACTCTCCGCACATCGTGCACACGTCTTCATCCTCTGGCTTGCGGCTTTCGCGCATGGAACGGGCACGCTCGGGATCGAGCGCAGCATCAATCTGCCCCGGCCAGTCAAGTTTCTTACGGCAGCGGGCCATGCGAAGATCCTGCTCCATCGCACCCGGCACGCCCTTGGCGATATCGCCAGCATGGGCGGCAATTTTACATGCAACCACACCTTCGCGTACATCTTCAAGCGTGGGCAGACGCAGATGTTCCGCCGGGGTAACATAGCAGAGAAAATCCGCGCCGTACGAAGCTGCCAGGGCCCCGCCGATAGCCGAGGTGATATGATCATAGCCCGGTGCCGCGTCAGTCACAAGCGGACCCAGCACATAAAACGGAGCACCGTTACAAAGCTGCTTTTGAATCTGAATATTTGTTTTGATCTGGTCAATGGGCACATGGCCGGGGCCTTCGATCATAACCTGCACACCGACCTCACGGGCACGCTGGGCCAGCTCACCCAGCGTGATCAGCTCCTGGATCTGACCGCGATCCGTGGCATCGGCCAGACAACCCGGCCGCAGTCCATCGCCCAGACTGAGCGTCATGTCATACGCAGCAGCAATTTCAAGCAGGCGGTCATAGTGCTCATAGAGCGGATTTTCTTTTTTATTATACGCCATCCAGGCAACCGTAAATGAGCCCCCGCGGCTGACCACATCCATAATACGGCCCTGCCTGTGGATGCGGCTGGCAGCCTCACGAGTCAGCCCGCAATGCACCGTTATAAAATCAACGCCTTCCTCTGCCTGCTGCTCAATAACCCTGAAGATATCCTCAACCCCCATCTCGACAATGGGCTTTTTTTTACGGGTGGTTTCAATAGCGGCCTGATACAGGGGAACCGTTCCGATCGCCACAGTTGAATGCTTGATGATTTCGCGCCGTATAGCAGAAATGTCTCCGCCCGTGCTAAGGTCCATGACCGCGTCAGCACCGGCCGCAATGGCAATATCCAGCTTTTTGAGCTCATCATCAAGGTCTACACAATCTTTTGACGTGCCGATATTGGCATTAACTTTAGTGCGCAGCCCCTTGCCGACTCCAAGCGGAATTGCATTGGTATGCTTTATGTTACGGCTAATGATACAGTGACCTGCAGCAATTCGATCCCGCAAAACTTCGGCGCTGATCTGCTCATCATCAGCTACACGCTGCATGTCAGGAGTTATTATTCCTGCTAGTGCTTCCTTAATCTGCATGTTATTTCCTCGCTTCAGCTATTCTAATAATTTTACGTGCCACGTCTTGAGGGTCGACTCCCAGCACGCGGCAGACAGCTTCCTTACCCACATCACCACGGTCGAAAATAATATCGGGCACATTGCCCGTGCGGGCGATCACATCCCCGGTACCCCACTCAAGGGTTGATCCTTCGCGCTGCTTTATGTCGAGCGGTTCCTGGTAGCGGTCAAACTCTTCAACACTGAACCCGAGTGCACGGCAATGTTCAACTATTTCAGGAGTAAAAACAATATTCATGGCAGCCCGGCATGAACCATCTGCGTGCAGGCAGGTAAGAATAATTTTAGCAATATGGCGCGAAGCGCCCGCTGCCGGAGAAGCCACCCGTGCTATACCGCCATGCAACCGAATGATACGTCCCGGAAAAGCGACAACATCCTCAATGCCGCTTGCACCGCTCACGGCATAACCCATATTTGACTGTATTTCAGGTATCAACTCACCGATGCCGGCCTGCTGCAGCATGCTAAAGGCATCCTCCAGCGCAGCAGCACAGTGATACAGCGCGGCACTGCGCTCAAGGCCGGCTGCATGATTAACCGGGCCGCAACCGGCGCCCAGAGGTCGAGCGCTGCGCAGGGCACCAAGCAAAAACTGCCGGGCCTGCTCTATGGCATCGCGCAGGCCAAGTCCGCGTCCCAGCAGCGTTGCAATTGCGGCGGAAAGCGTACATCCCGTTCCATGCGTGTGCGGTGTATCAATACGCGGACCCTCGAAAAAGTGATGGTCATGTCCATCAAACAACAGATCAACACACTCACCTTCAAGATGCCCGCCTTTAACCAAAACAGCAGCGGGCCCCATGGCATAAATCGTTTCAGCGGCCTGCTGCATGTGTTCACGTGTGGTTACCGGAGAACCCGTCAACAGGGCAGCTTCCGCAAGATTGGGAGTTACCAGCGTTGCCAGGGGCAGCAGGTGCGTGCGCAGTGCTTCATGGGCGTCTTTTTCAATCAGACTGTGGCCCGACGTTGCCTGCATAACCGGGTCAACCACCAGGTGCTCAACACAGTGGCACTGCAGAGCCTCGGCCACTACAGTGATTATTTCAGCATTGAAAAGCATGCCGGTTTTAACGGCGGTTGCACCAATATCACTTATAACCGCGTCTATCTGCTCACGCACGAATGCTGCTGGCACCGCATGAATACCGGTCACGCCAAGCGTATTCTGCGCGGTAACCGCAGTCAAAACGCTCATGCCGTATGCGCCCAAAACGGTTATGGTTTTGATATCAGCCTGAATACCGGCGCCACCTCCGGAATCGGATGCCGCAATGGTCAAAACTCTATTCATGGGTGAACCTTGGTCCGGTCTGGGCCGGAAAACGAAAAAAGTATCTCTACAGTGGGCAGGACGTACCTGCAGGGTCATGGGACTGTAAGTAATAACAGAAACACAATTGCACATCAAGGCTTTTAATTTTACCCTTGTTTCTTATGTGCATTCATGCTATCCATCGCAGAAATCATATAAACAACAGGCGCGGACTGACCGGAATACAAACCGTGCAAAAAGTACCCAAAACAAGAATGTTTCAAAAACGCATAGCGCGTTTTATTTATCTTTTACAATCGGGGATACTGCATGGAAACACTTGGGAATTATCTACGGGAAGAACGTGAAAAACAGGGCAAAACCCTTAAACATATCGCACAGAAAACGTGCATCAGCCGGACAACGCTACAGGCCATTGAAGACGACCAGGACGAACTGCTGCCGCCGGCCTCGTATTTACGCGGGTTTTTAAAACTCTACGCGCTGGAGCTGGGCTTGAACACGGAAGACCTGCTTGCCCGCCTACTGCCGCAGCAGCGCCCGGAGCAGAACAGTCTGAGCCTGCCGCCGGCACCCGACATTGAAACGAAAAAAAAACCACTGCTGAAGATTTTCGTTGCTGCCGGCATCGTCTGCATAGCCTGCCTCTGGGCCGGGCAGATGTTCTTTGGTCTTGCACCTGTCAGCCAGGAGACCCCGGAGCAAATAATCTCACCGAGGCCTGCATTACCCAACGTGCCTTCCGTATCCCCCATGCTTCCGGAGGCACCCGCTCTACCGGACACCGCCCCGGAAGAATCAAAACCGGCATTGGAACCGCTGCCTCAGGTAGAACCCGTATCAGAAACACTACCTGCCGATTCACCCCGGCCGAAAGAAACACCCCCGGTCGTGACGGAACGATTTACGGTACAGTTTGCCGCCCGGGGCATTGTCTGGATGACCATACAAGCAGATGACGGCACCATAGTTGATATCACGTTGCGAGATGGAGAGCAGTACCGCGCCTCAGCGACCCGGACGTTAGCGGTGCGCCTGGGAAACCCGGTCCTTGTTGATGTAGAGTACAATAACCAACCGGTACCCATATCCGGCAAACCGGGCATACCTTTGGACCTCGTCTTCCCTGATTGTATCCAGCAATCACAACAAAATACAAATTAATACCGTATTAAAAAAATACTTGTACAGGCCTAAAATCAATGATGAAAATTGATGTCGCGATACAATCTTACAAAAAGCCCGAATCGCTCCTGTATACCCTTATGTGTCTAAAAGAATGCTGTGGGGACAGAATCGACACGGTCTATATCAACGACGATTGCAGTGGAGAAGATGCCAGCCGGCACTATAGCAACACTGCGGTGCGCGAGTATTTCCAGGGCTGGAACATACGCTTTCGGTGCAACACCCTCCCCGTGCGCTGGCGAAGACTCAAAGTTCACGGCTATCGTCCTTCCTACATTGCCCCGTGGTTGCATCTCCTCGGGGTTCTACGCTACATGCTGCGTCACTGGCGCTTGACTCCTTTATCGGACAATGTCCGTTATCAGTGGGCGCTCAACACAACGGATAAAAAATTTGTTTTCCTCACGCATGATGACGTGGAATATACCGGGGATATCATAGGACACTATCTGGATAGCATGACTCCAGACACGGCTATTGTTGGAGACCTGGGTCAATGCTGGTGCTGCCCTTTCAGCACAACGGCTGATCCCTGCTCCCCACAGCGAATCATGCACGGTGAGCGCCCATCAGAATTGTGGCCGCTCACCGACAGCAAACCCGGTCCGCAAAGGCGTGCTTGCAGAATCAATGAATGGTGCTGCATGATACGAACCTCAGCGGCACACGAAATCACAAACAAAGAAAATTGCTTTTTCGGCAACTACGATGACTTCGGCGACGTCGGAGCATACTGGTTCGAACAGGCTGTCAAGCACGGCTACCGTTTCTGTGATCCTTTACCGAAGAAAAGCCTGCGGGATTCCTATTACACACACTGCTGGCAGGGACATGCCGGGCATGTCTGGACCGGACAGGCAGAATACAATCCCGAACTTGTCCTGGCGCGCACGCAGGAACGCTTCGGATGCACGCTTCTGCAGGCCTGAGCCCGGTAGAGTCCACGGCACAGGCACCAATGTTTTTCTTGACACACTGATACGGCAAACCTATACTTTTCGCGATCCGTGGGGTACAATGATTATACGAATTTCTGCACCGATGAATACAACGCCTCGCAGCACAAACTTCCTGCATCTGTGCATATAACGAATCCATGCTAAAAAAAATCACCGGCAAATTGGTTACCTGGACAGCACTTGACGAAATGCCGCCGGACGCACTGGCTCGGGTCGAAGGAATGGTGCGCGGCTCAAAGATTGATCCGGGCGTGCCGTTTATAAAAAATAATACTGTCCGTAGCGCGTTCCTGCTCGAACCAAACATAAAAGGCTATCCGCACCTGTTTGTAAAATGGTTTAAAAAACCGGTTGCGCTTCAGCGCATCAGGTACCTGTTCGTACCGTCCAAGGCACTGGCCGAGTGGCGCAACCTGCGGACCCTCGAAAACCGGGGCTTACCCTGCCCGCGACCGCTTGCTTTCTTTGAAAAACGTTCCTGCGGCTTGCTCAAAACTGCCTGCCTGGTTATAGAAGGTCTTGAGAACGCGCAGCCCCTGAATGAATTTAACAAGAACTGCAAACTTGCGGCTTCGCAGAAGTTTAACCTCACTCGGCAACTGGCCCGTCTCAGTGCAGCCATGCACGCGGCGGGAGTTTTTTCCCGCGATTATCATGCCGGCAACATCATGGTCCGCCCAGCCAGGGAGGGAAACTTCGAGCTGTTCCTTATTGATCTGCATAAGGCACGCGTCAGAAAAAAACTCCGGCTTTCCATGATCCTTACCGATTGTGCCAAATTGTCCACCTCGCTTCCGGCTTCGTTCACAACCCGCCTTCGTTTTGCACAGGAATATTACCGTCACGCCTCGTTGCCTGCCATGCCCCTGAACGAATTCGTTCGCCGCATTAATGACAAGGCCGCCCGTATCAAAGCACGCCAGATACTCAGCCGCTCCAAGCGCTGTATACTGAAAAGCTCGGTGTTTGAAGTTGCCCGGACATGGAAAGAGCGCTATTGCGGTCGGCGTGATTTCGGACATAACGCGGCCCGCGCACTAATCGCGCGACACATGGGCGAACGCGATGATCAAAAAATTATAAAAAAAACCTCCAAATCAACACTTACCACGCATGACCTGAAGCCCGCTGAAATAGTATGCGTGAAGGGCTATCGCTACCGGGGAATCGTCTATGCCCTGTTAAACCTGTTCCGGAAATCGCGGGCCCTAAAATCCTGGATTAACGCCAATGGATTTATCGTACGCGGAATGCTGACCCCGCAGCCGTTGGCCATGATTGAAAAACGCAGCGGCCCCCTGGTGCGGAAAAACTTCTATGTCTGTCGCTGGCTTGAAAAAGCCCCGGAACTCAACACCTATATTATTGGGCGGCAGTGGCCCGAACCCGTCAAAAAACGATTTATCCAATGCCTCGCTGACACCATAATCACGTTGCACGCTCGGGGTATTTACCATGGTGATTTAAAATCAAACAATATTTTAGTATGTGAAAAAGACGCGTCTTGGGATTTCTTTTTCATCGATCTTGACAGGGTATCTTTTTCACGGCCGCTCACGTTTAAGCGCCGCGCCAACAACCTGGCACAGATCAATGCATCGATATCTGATATCATGACCCCGCGTGACCGCCTGCGTTTTTTTCGAATTTACTCCAAGGCAGCAGCCTGCTATACTGACCGCAAACGCTACTTTGAGCGCATACTGACAATCAGTCGTACCAAAAATACTAAACCCTACGGACTGCACCTTACACGGTAAGAAAAGACCATGCCGTCACTATCAGCAGTAATCATTACCTACAACGAAGAAAAAAACATTGCGCGATGCATTGAATCCATCAGGAATGTTGCAGACGAGATACTTGTGGTTGACTCATTTTCAACGGACTCAACAGAGAGTATCTGCAAAAGCTACGGTGCAACCTTTATTCAACATGCATTTAAAGGGCATATTGAACAGAAGAACTTTGCACTATCGCAGGCACAGCATGACTGCATTCTGTCGCTTGACGCCGATGAAGCCCTGAGTCCTGAACTTGCGGTCAGCATCGCAGCGGTCAAAAATAACCAGCAGCAAGACGGATACGCATTCAACCGTCTGACCAGGTACTGCGGTCAATGGATCAGGCATTGCGGCTGGTATCCCGACCCGAAAGTCAGGCTGTTTGACCGCAGAAAAGCCTCATGGGGCGGTGTAAACCCGCATGACAAAATTATTATGGCCTCCGGTTCGACTACTCGGCATATACCGGGAGACCTTCTGCACTATACCTTTAATTCCGTTGCAGAACACATCCTGCAGATAAATAAATTCTCGGAGATAAAAGCTGAGGGTCTGTTCAGGAAAGGGGAAAAAGTAAGCCTGCTGAAAATGGGGTTTGAACCTCTGTTTAAATTTTTCAAAAACTATGTATTAAAAGCAGGTTTTCTTGATGGCTGGTATGGACTGATAATAAGTGTAAACTCAGCACACGCAACATTTTTACGCTACGCAAAATTATATGAAAAGACCAGAGCCGCACGAAATACACAATAAAACAATCTGCTTTTTCAACACGAATAAAGCGTGGGGCGGAGGAGAGAAATGGCATTTGGAGTATGCCTGCGGCCTGAGAGATCGCGGATACAGCGTGTGCATCATTGCCTATAAA
>Ga0075120_10001471_pt1 | contig 18253 bp, 14 predicted proteins | sample AntAceMetag02UKL_FD_69792 | JGI IMG/M metagenome (GOLD analysis project Ga0075120, IMG submission 69792) | Saline lake microbial communities from Ace Lake, Antarctica - Antarctic Ace Lake Metagenome 02UKL | ecosystem: Environmental > Aquatic > Non-marine Saline and Alkaline > Saline | place... | reverse complement strand
GTTCTGTCTGAAATATCAAGGGAAAGTAAACAGGAGCCGTATACGTGAACCGTACGTACGGTTCTGTGAGAGGGATGAGGCGAAGTAGATCACTCCGCCTCACCCTACTCGATAATGAATAATTTGATTGTTAGACTTAATATTTGACAATATCGCAAATTCTTAAGAGATAAATAATGTCTTCTCCCATTCGTGCAGTCCTGGATATTGGTACTAACTCCATGAAAATGGTAGTTGTACGCTATGAAAACGGGAAATTTGAGTCTCTGCTGGATGCTGGAAGAATAACCCGCCTTGGTGAGAAGGTAACAACTAACCGATTTCTACTGCCTGATTCAATTGAGCGTACCTTAAATGCTGCTGATGAATTAATGGAGGAAGTTGACGTATTCCAGCCTGACAGTATAGATGCTGTCGGTACTGTTGCTATGCGCATGGCTGAAAATCGCGATGAAATAACAATACCTTTATATGAAAGATATGGATTGCGTGTCCGTCTTCTGACTGAAGCTGAAGATCCGAATGCAGCCTTTTTTGCTGTACGCACCATAGTCCCGGAAGGCCCAATAGCCACACTTGATGTAGGTGGAGGCTCTGCGGATATAGCAATCGGTACAGGCAAGGCAGCCGACTATACAGTTTCCCTGCCTTTGGGAGCACGGGTACTGTTAGACGAACTTCCCATAGACGATCCACCCACGGAAAATCAGATTAATGCAATCAGAGAATATGTACGTACCATAGCTGTAGATATCAAGCCTTTAGCACCTGATTACCAGCTTGTTTTAATTGGCGGTGGCGTCACAGCGCTTGCTGGTTATGCGAAAGCTATCATGGGCGCTCCGGGAGAACGTTTGGCAGAGGAGCTTTACCCCGAGACCATGGAAAGACTGGTCAGGATTTTTGCCGACTGTACGGTTGAGGGACGGCGAGGATTGCCGGGAGCAAACCCTGATTTAGCGGATATTCTCATTCATGGAGGCATCGCAACCAGAGAATTAGTCAGGGTACTTGGAGCTGATGTCGCAAAAGTCGCTGCAATTGGAATCGGTCGCGGTTTGCTTGAATCGGAATTGCTCGGCTTACCTCTTGATCCGGAATGCATAAATGTTGAATTACCCGATACATCTTTCAGGCCACTGAACCGTAAAGGAAGAGAAGGGGAAGTAATTTTCCTGTTGCGAACCAAAGATAAAAGAATTTGGCTTCAAACCAAGGAAAGGTATCCTGAGAACATATACAGAATTCCCGGTGGCGGTGTGAAATTCTCCGAAAACCCGCGTCAGGCAGCTATCCGTGAAATAACTGAAGAAACAGGCATAAAGAATCCCCGGCCGATGCCGCTTTCAAAGATCCGGTATTCTTGTGAAGATGGCAGCAGAATTGATTTTTATTCTTTGGTTTTCTTACAGGATTGTGGCGACCATGAGCCTGTTTCGCAAGATCCTGATGAAAAAATCAGTGGATGGGAATGCGTTACAGTAGATCAATTAGAAGATCATGCAGCAAGGCTCGAAAACCTTAATGGAAAATACACTGCCTGGGGTATTTTCCGTGCAGCGCAGATTCGTGAGGCGGTAAAACTTGCTGAACGACATAGTTGGTAATACAACTATATATTGTCATCTTGGATCCGACTTACCGGATAACCTGGGATAAAAATACAACCTTGCTGGAACACCTTTCTTTTCCTCACTAAGGGTATAATACCCGGTCTCATCTGGTTTCCAACAAACCGCTTCTCCCTGCGGTTCAGGTTCATAGTTAATAGCTATGCCTGAACCAACCAAAACATCAGCGAGATCCTGGGATGGTTGACGAGTGTATAGATAAACAAAGTCATAGACTTTTATCAAAATATCCCTGCCTGACGGTGAAATGTCACCGCTTACCACATAGTGTAAAGGAAGATTGCCGACCATTTCAGGAATGATGGTGTCGTCTGTTGACTGAGGGAATGGAAAACGGTAAACACGAACTTTTGTTTCACGCTTTGAAATTACATATATATCCCGAGTCAAAGGATCAACAATCAGCGATTCTGCATCGCGGTTGCCATCCGGGAATTGGAAAGTGATTGTTTCGGTATTACTGATAGTTGTTGATACCGGATCCTGCTCTGAATTAATTACCGGTTCCGGAAATCGAAATATGAATTTCTTGTCATAAACGGCTTTATTGTCACCAAATTCTCCGATAAATATATAGCTTGTTCCATCCTCCGGTCCGGGACCAATTGCAATGTCTTCCCAGTCTCGCGAATCACAGCCTTCAATAACATACTCGCCGAGGTGTTTGCCCTCAGTATTGAAGGCGTATATTATATTCTCTCCCCCGCTATCGTTATGAGTGTAAAGAACATTCCGGTTGATCCTGCTCGCGGCTATGCCGGAAGCTTCGTCTATAGGATCATGCTCTATTAGTCCCAGATCGATGCGGTCGCCAAATTCAGGATTCTGTGCCAGGACATTCTGGTTGAGATGGATTATTCCAAAGAAGATAAGAAAAATCGGGAAAAAGGTATGAATCTGAAACTGGGACATTATTAGATCCTCATTGCATTGACAATTGCTCTTTAGAGCATCAATCCCAGCGGCATCACATTCTTTCGGTTGAGAAGGACACCTGTACACCTGTTGATGACTCTATTTTATTTGACGGAAGAAATGTACTACTAAAGTGCTGATGCGATACCGTATCTTCATGCTCAGGAATTTGCCACTATATGACATGAATTTCAAGTATCCAGTAAGATTCTAATCTTTTTTTGTAAAGGCAGCTCATCAAAAATAAATACAACAGAATTTTTCCATAACCACATAAAAGTTTTATATTGACACATAAATTCAAGTCACTTAATTTATCGCTTTACCAAGCAAAAGGAGTATGACAAATATGGCTGGATCATTTCAGGATTCTTTTTTAAATGAACTTGATCTTTGCGTTGCGAGGTTGGAGCGATTCTTATCTACGGAGAAATATACAAAAAGATTTCACCCTTCGGATCTATTGAAAGCGGTAACACTGTATATGAATTCTGGCGGGAAGCGGCTCCGTCCGGCAATATTGTTATGGAGTTGCGGGGTTGTCGGCGGGAATGATGATGATGCTCTACCTGCCGCAGCAGCAGTCGAATTGTTCCATACCTGGTCACTGGTTCACGATGACATCATTGACCGTGACGACCAGCGCAGAGGAAATGATACTGTTCATGAGTGTTTTCGCAGGGAAGCGTTAAAGAAATACGGAGGTATCTCTCCTGAAGATGCAGCCCATTATGGCATCAGCGTAGCTGTTCTAAGCGGTGATGTTCAGCATGGCTGGGCAATCTCAATGCTGACAGAACTTAGCCGTGAAGGAAAGCTCGATCCAGTTGTAACGCTAAATTTGATAAATGATATTGATACAGAAGTACTGAATTACCTGGTGGAAGGCGAAATCCTTGATATGCAGTTTGCACATATGGACATTGAACAGTTGAATGTTGACACAATAGAAGATATGCTTTGGAAAAAAACCGGAGTATTATATCGATACTGTGCAAGGACCGGTGCGTTGATAGGGTTGGGGCATGGTGATAGAAGCCATCCGTATGTACGTGCCCTGGAAGCCTTTTCAAAATACTGCGGGCTTGCTTTTCAACTTCAGGATGATATCCTTGGCATTGTCGGAGATTCAGATGTTCTTGGCAAACCTGTCGGTAGTGATATAATTGAGGGAAAACGAACCACTGTAATTTATTATGCTTATATGGGGGCGGACACCACTGAACGGGAAAAAATTATGAATGTCCTGGGAAGAAATGACGCAAGCGAATCGGATATCAGGGAAGTGGTTGATATTATAATCAGGAGAGGTGGGATTGAAATGACCAGACAAAGAGCAAAAAACTACCTGGAACAGGCATATCCTGAGCTTGAAAAACTTCCCCATAATAAATATCATGATCTTTTAAAATCATGGGCGGATTTTATGATTACAAGAGAATGGTAACGATATTTTCGAATAAGAATCTTGATTTATGAGAAGAAGGTTATGAATATGGAATTGTCTTTCACTACAGGCGTCACACTAATCCCAACCTTTAAATCTATTCCGATAGAGTTTAAATAGAGCTATGCAACAGTCATTTGTCATACTTTTGAACAAACTTGGGCTTCATGCCAGACCGGCATCTCACCTGGTGAAAATTGCAGCAAAATACAAAGATACTACGGTTGAAATCGCTCATAGAGGCGAGGTTGTTAATGCAAAAAGCATATTGGGCGTTATGATGCTGGCTGCCGGCCAGGGGACTGAACTGGAGCTTAGGGTAGAAGGACCCCAGGAAGAAGAATGTATCAAAGATATTGTTCAATTGATTAATGACAAATTTTACGAAGATTAAGAAATTCTTTCTTGGTCTCAGTTTTTGTAAGCGGAAAATTCCTTAATAATCTGTTCAACCTCCGAATACCAGTCCAATACGATAATATGGATCTTGAATCTCTATTTCCGGTCCGGCTCCTGTCATCGCACGTCCTTCAAATTCCCATGATGAAGAGAACGGGGCAACGATATTAAATCCCACAGCTCCTTCAATTGCTAACCAGTCGATCAGGTGAAGCCTTGCTGTTGCATAGGGTTGTAAAAGAAAAAATGGAAGCCTGAGACTATTAACCATCACATACCCGTGATTAGCCGTAGGTGAGCCGAAATATTGATTATATAGATCGTTCCAATCAAAGGCTCCCGTATTCTGTTGAAGCTTTATTTTGTATTCGCCGAATCCAATTAATGAGCCATAACCAAAGTTGATCCTGGTCATCATCCAGGGAGAATGTTCAACAATCAGTCCGCCGCCGCCGAACTCAAGCTCTAATTCCCTGTTATAAATTCCTGATGCGTCCTGAAAAAAGCCTTTGCTGGTGGCTTGGGAGCTGAATCCGGCTCCACCTATACGCCAGCCGGAACCAATATGACCCATTCCCAATCCACCCATTCCGGTCATTTGATCAGATAGTTTTTCTAAGCCCATCCCATTCGTTACAAAATCAAGGTCTGACGATTGAAAAGGCAGTGAAATATAGAAGAAACCACCATGCCCATTGAATCCTGATGTGCTGCGGCGGATTTTCCAGGTTTTCCAATCATAATCCTCCTCAATGGAAAAATTCGCTTTGCATTCAGATAGATTCCACTGCATGAAAATCAACATAATCAAAAAAAGAATTAATCTTTTTATCATCCTGAACTCCACATAGAAATTATGAATTGGTTAGCCTTTTCAATATCCTGCATCAGATGAAATAACGTGGGTTATTGTTATTGACCTGCCACACCGTGAAATAAAGTCACGGTGTGATTTCTAATATTGAACTTCGGCAACTCTGTGTCGTTTTTGAGCTGCCGAAACTTATAGTCGAATTATTACATTGTCAACGCAGAATTTGCCTTACATTAACCACCGAAAAGTATGCCAAACCGGTAGAAAGTTTCATCAATATCGAGATTTGGTCCATCACCATTCAATTGTTTTTCATGGAAAGTCCAATCTCCTTCACCAAGAGTAGTCAGGTTCATTCCGGCAGATCCTTCAAGAGCCATCCATTCCAGAAGTTTGATTCTTGCAGTAACGTAGGGTCTTGCCCAGAAAAATCCGATGTCCAACTCAATAATATTATTTTTCACATCAACCGCGCCAAAAGAATTACTCAGAAGATCCCAATCCAGATTCCCGGTATGCTGGATAATTTTTATGGAAACACCGCCGCCCCCAAGCATACTACCAGCGCCAAAATTAAGTGGTCCCAGGTTAATCGGCGCCCATTCGAACATAAATCCACCCCCACCCAGATTGAGTAAGATTTCTCGATTCAAATTACCAACGACACCGGAAGTTCGAGCGCCTCCACCGAAACCTCCTCCTCCGATATACCAGCCTCTACCGACATGCCCCATTCCTCTACCGCCAAAAGTGTACATTCCTTCATCCAACTCGCCAATCTGCAAATCGGAAGCAAGATCTTCCAAATTGGAACTCGCAAATGTCTGGTAACCAACCATGAAACTGCCGAAGCCATCCAAAAAACTTTGATGATGGTGACGATGTTTCCATCGTTTCCACTCGTAATCGTCGTCATCATCATCATCAATTCCGGCAATAACTGTCAGTGGCAGCATTGTCACAACCAGAACAGTCATTAAAAAAAATAATATCCTTTTCATCTTTTCACTCCTTTTATATAATTCCATGTGACGTCTGTGTCGTTTACGCCACACCGGCTCCCGACAGAAAGATATATTTGCAAAGGATATGCCAGAGTAAAAGAGGCTCAAAATGAGGAGATAACTGTGGAATTGGTTTTAATCACCGAGAATACTTTTTACCTTATTTATCAGGTCGATTTCCCGAAATGGTTTGGTAATATATCCGGAAATTCCCATCTCGATGGCTCCCTGGACAGTCTCTGAATCTGAGTGCCCGGTTACCATAACCACCGGGACATTTTTCGTCGCATGATAGGATCTGATAAACTCGAGTGCTTCTAATCCTGATTTTACAGGCATGTTACAATCGAGTAGAATCAAATTTGGTGTGAGGTTTTGTGCGGCTTGAATCACTTCCTCGCCGTTTTCTGAGGTGACAACCCGATACTGCTGATTTGTCAGAACGATTTTTATAGTGACCAGGGTTGCCATATCATCGTCTGCAACAAGGATAAGTGGGCGTCCTTCGAGATTGGGAATATCATCATCTTCTGCGACTGATTTCAGCCATTTGGAGATTCGTGTAGCTATCCAGGAATCAGGAAGACTTGGACGGACAAATAATCCATTGCCAATTTCGTCCCATAAATTTTCACGCGCGTCAGCAAGCTGTTTCCCAACCAGGATAAATTGCACAGGTGATATAATTGAATCATCCACAAGCTTCTTCAGTAAATCTACTGCAAAATTATCCTCCTGTTTTGCATCAAGAACGAACAGGTCCACATCCTTCAATTTACCGTAATCAATAGCAGAAGAATATGATTCAAAGTGCTTTACCATGAAATTGATACCATTTATCACATTTTCCAGACGAAAACGTAATTCCTTGTCTTCTATTATAAGAGCACAAAGTGAAAGCTTGGAATCGGTAGAAATCTGCCCATCTGAACTCGCTCGAGATTTTCCATCTCTGCTCCCACCAAGAACTTTAGCGCTGCTGTCAATCATAAAAGCTTGTTTTAAATATTTTTCAAACAAAGCTTCTGCTTCATCACTCAACCTTTCCAGACTAATTTCGATATTGTCTTCAGTGAGAACCTTTATTTCTCCGCAAAGAAGAGTTTCACCCATACCAACAAATTCTATCTTCATTTCTTCTACAGAAATCTTCTTTGATATCAGTGAGCTTATTTTTGGTGAATATATACGCAATTTTTCAATGCTGATTTCAATAACACGAAGGGTAGATGGCGAACCGGAAATCGGGATATCCAGAAATACAGGGTGTTTCTTGGAAGGGAATGCTGTATAAAGATTTGAGATTCGTTTTACAGGTCCACTTATGTTTAGAACATAAGCTGGATTTGCATCGAAAATTGTTTTACTTTTCACCAAAGTATGAAATGATAATGTGTTGATACTCCCTTTTACGAAGTAAGTTGCCCGCGCATAAAGGGGTTCAAGCTTGCGGAGAACCCTAAGAAGCATTTCAGTTGGAAGTTCATCTATAGTAAGGTTTCGAAGCAAGCTCTTCACCGCTGACAACCTTAGCAGGGGTCGATCAATTTCCAGGTGCCCATCGAAGAGGCTAAGTCGTGGATTATCCTTCTTAACCTTCTTAAACAGGCTAAGCAATTGATCTTCTTCAACTTCCTCGCCCATGGGCTCAGGTATTCTTGGTTTTTTAGCTTCCGTCACTCTTCTGTTTCCGTGCTTGGTGGTGAAGTGGCAGGAATATATATTCGTATTCGAGTGTCTCCGGGATTTGTACTTATCTCAAATCGACCATTAATTCGTTGGAGGATAATGTTGATTAAGTAAAATCCCAGTCCCGAGCCACTGCCTCCATATCTCACTCCACGATCATCACTTTTTGAGCTGATAATAGATTCACCCAGTTGGTTAACGAATTTCTCAGGAATTCCAACTCCACTATCATGCACCTCAAACCATGCACTACCCTTTTCCTCTTCAATTCCACTTTCGATAGTAAGCAACTTATTCTCGCAGGTCAATATTGCATCACGAGCGTTCGTGATCAGGACAAGAAATATCTGACTGATTTCACTGGCTTTGGCTTTTACCCAAATCGGTTCGGTTCCAACTTTATTGGTCAATGACACATGATGTTTTATATCAAGATCAGCGTTTAGCATTGGAATGTCAGTATTCAAAACGGAATTCAGATCAACAACACTGGTATCATCAATAATATTAGTCTGATGATAATTCATAAATTCAGTGATTATACTCATAAGATCTTCAGATCTTTCGAGAACCACATCACATAATTTCAACGATTCTTCAAGATATTCATATAGCACCATGGGATCACTAACGTCTTCATTGAGTAATTCCTCTATTTCGTCATGCAGCATTGACGTTTTCAAGGTGATGGCTGCCATTGGAGATCTCAGGTTATGCGTAAAACCGGAAAAGAGGAGACCGATCTGTGCCTGATGGAATTGATTGATAAGTTTGTTCTGAAATTTCTGGATTTCTTCATTTGACATTTGCAAGGAGATAAACCTCCAGCTTGTAAAGAGAATGCAGATATCTGACAATTTAAAATTTGATTTTACACGAAATATATTCAGACAGTCAATTTAATAAACCATCCAACTCAGTCAGCCTGCAAATTATTAAGCTAAAATGTAAAGTATAATCTTTTCAAGTACACCACGAATCATTTATTATATGGAGAAAATTATTATGTGTTCTTTTGCATGAAGGAAGATATATTCCCTCGACTAAATGGTAGCGTATTGACGGCACCCAATATCATCGTGAATACACCAGGAACTGTGAATCAAGAAAAATCCCTTTCAACGAAAGGGATTTACTGTCAAGCTACATCGCAAGTTTGAGTTGTTACGTTTATTTTAGTAATACAATCTTCTCTGTGGCAATTTCGCCTTTATTATTCATCACCTTCATGAAATACAGACCGGTAGAATATCCTTGTGCGTTCCAACTAAAATTGTGATACCCTGCAGAAATATTTCCATTCTGCAGTTGGGTTACCCGCCTTCCAAGCAAATCAAACACTTCCACAACCAGTTTCCCGGATTCAGGCAACGCTATTTTCGCATGAATTACAGGATTAAATGGATTTGGATAAGCTGAAACTATCTCAAAGTGTTGTGGCAATGATTCGTCAATGGGTGAAGATGCGTTATTAGATGGGCTGAACCAGTCAAGAATAGAGCTGATAACATCGGTGCGTGGAGTGGTGCTTACTGCGCCGGTTACTGCTTCAAAGGCAAATGAGAAATATACGGATTTGTATGTGTTTCCATAATAATACACTCCTCCGATGCTTTCGGTTTGCATATATTTGAAGTATGCACTACCTCCATTTGCAGGCTCAATGACATCGGGGCTACGACTGTTCCCTGCCCCATTATCGGAACCGATGAGGAGTAGCTGCATCTCTTCGCTCCCAGGTCCGCCTTCCTCGTTCACCGGTTCGAGACCAAGACCTGTACTTCCTTCAGCAGAAGCGGAATGAAGATATTCAGAGTAAAAATCTCCTCCTGAAAGCTGATCATCAATAGTCTGACCAAACATGAACAGGTTTGCACCTGAATCCAATGCTGTCTCGATCACCTCTATCTCTTGTGGTGAAAGGGGCATTATTTCATCCCCGGTCATCCATATTATCACTCCTGGTTCAACAAGGTGCTCGAAAATGGGAGTCTCATCCAGCGATGATATATCATGATGAAAATATGTAACTCCAAGAGAATCGAGATCATTTCGAATGTATGAGTCCAAATCCATTCCGCCATCATCATCTACAAGGATAACTTCAGGTGTTCCGATTAAGTAGGGAATCTGATACACAATTTCGTAATCATAGGGTTGAGCCCGAATAGTGATGGTAATTGTAGTTTCGAAAGTTGTAATAATATTATCGGGGATGGTAAAGATTAATGGTGCATCTTCATTTGTACTGTTCTCTCCACTTGCCAAGTCGAAAAAATACACCAAATCACGTTCGTAAGTTACTCCTGCAATGTCAACATCAATCGAAGCGGTAATATCCGTTGCATCTCCCCTGCCTTCTACATTAATGAGATCAAGGATTAGTTCAACAGATTCACCGGGATTACCGTAATGATTGGCGTTCTCATCAGATATCATCCAATTTTGTAGGGTTACTTCGGGTTGTCTTGCCAGAATAACGGAATTATATGCATTTACCCGTCCTGCCCCTAATTCATCGCGGTAATTTGGATTGATATTGTCAATGTTGTCACACCCTTCCAGCATAATGGTTTCCAGCGCCCCCACAGACATATCAGGGTTGTAGCTTAAAACCAGCGCTGCAACGGAAGCTGCGTTCGGACTTGCCATTGATGTTCCATCCCATGCGGCGTAATTAGCCTGATGGTAACGATTGTTGGACATTGTACTCCAGATGCCATTACCCGGTGCTGCGAGATCAACCCATGTTCCGTAATTGGAATAGCCAGACTTCACATCGCCGCCTCTTGTTGCGGCTACCGCGATCACATAATTATACGCAGCAGGATATAATCGATTGCTGATACCATCATTCCCAGCTGAAGCAAAAACGAGAACATCAAACTCCCTGGCATAATTTATTGCGTTCTGGTAGCCTCCACCGGCTCCGTATCCGCCAAAAGAGATACTGATGACTCTCGCTCCATTATCAGTCGCGTACTGGATAGCTCCCATAAATCCACCGGAATCACCACCACCTTGAAAACCATTATCATCGATATATGCATAACCTGCACGAAGACTCATATTTGTTACATTCCAAGATGCAGCAGAGACGCCGAAACCATTATTTGTGGCAGCGCCAGCAGACCCGGCTACATGAGTTCCGTGTCCGTGAATATCAGGGTAAATATCATTGTCAGCAGGTCCGTAATCTTCGCCATCAGCCCTGTTCTCTTGCTGGATATTTGTTGTAACAAAATCCCACCCCATGATATCATCAACGAATCCATTATCATCATCATCTATGTGATTATCGTCATCTTCCGTCCATTCGCCATCGTTATCGATATCCTCTCCGGGATTGACCCACAAATTCGGTAGCAGATCAGGATGTGTGATTTCACAACCGGTGTCTATAGTACAGATAATAACCTCTTCATTCCCGGTTTGAATATCCCATGCCTGGGAACAACGCATCTGTGCCAGACCCCACATATTCATATTATTCCAGTTCCAGTCATTGGGTAAACGCTGGACAATAGGCGCTTCCATCACATCAATCCAGATAAGGTCAGTGCCGGGATGGATAGCGGCAGCAACTTCAGAGGTAGAAATATTATCTTCCCATCGCAGTACAAACCAGCGATTCAACTCCAGCTCGTACCAGGCTTCACGATGCTCTTCGTCTTTGGGGATGTAAAAAATTGGATCAAGCACGGGCTTGTCCAGTTTCAAATCAAGGATAAATTGCGGAATTGTTCTAAATGTACGTATCTGGTAAGCGGCTTCATCAGTAAGCTCAAGATGAATAGCCGCTGGAATGACCTGAGAAAAACCTATACCGGCGAACGCCAGTAGAATCAACACAATCGTAAACCGTTTCATGACAAACCTTCCAAATTATTTTCCGGGGAGATATTTTACCACATCAAAGGAACGCTAAAAGTACCTTACTCCGGTTGTATATTCAATGATACAGGACACTCATAAATAAATCTGGGAGCCTTTGTTCAATGAAATTGTCTTGAAACAACTTCGGTTGTATATTCCTGACAAACACTATACAACGGAAAATACTCCAAGAGAATTTTCTATTAATATTGACTAATTCTCGACTAACGAGTAAACTTCTGAGTTAGGTGTTTCTAACCATCAAAACTGAATTTCCAGGGGCATATATGCGCAAAACACATTTTTTCCTTTTCCTTTTCCTTTTTATACTGCTTCCCAGCCTCGTTTTTTCTCAGGGTGGAGGTAAATGGAATATCGCGGTACTCGATCTTGATCTAAGCGGCGGTGTTCCTGCCAGCTATCAGAGAACTCTCTCTGATAGATTACGTCAGGAACTGCTCAATACAGGCAAGTTCACTGTAATAGAACGGAATGCCATGGAAGGCGTCCTATCCGAGCAGGGTTTTCAAATGAGCGGATGCACCTCTGATGAATGTGCAGTTCAAGTCGGGCGATTGTTGGGAGTGGAGTTCATCACTGCCGGTTCTATTGGGAAGGTAGGGACTGTACATACAATCTCCATTCGTATTGTTGACGTGGAGACTGGTGAGATAAAGGATGCTAAAACTGTTGATTGCGCATGTCCAATTGAGGAAGTATTGACTGCCCGCATTGGAGAAGCGGCGCGTTTGCTTGCAGGTGTTGGTGGTGGTGCTTCCCCCTCGGGAACAACTCATGGCGGAAAAGGTGACCTTTTTGTGAAATCATCGCCACCTGGAGCAAAAGTCTATCTTGATGATGAATTACAATCCGGTCTCACCCCAATGAGTATAGAAAAAATCTCAGCAGGCCTCCACACAGTAAGGTTACGAAAAGGTGAATTTGTCGGACAGTCGGAAATCTTCCTTGAATCTGGAATAATGAATCGCCTTGAAATCCCATTGGTTAAAGGACGAGCAACTGTACGGGTATTTTCAAATCCCTTTGAGGCTATAGTTTACATTGATGGCAAAAAGGTTGGACCCACACCTCAAACCATTTCTGATTTATCTGCTGGTCAACACAGTTTCCGTCTGACCTACCCTGGTCATGTTAATCATGATGAAAAGGTTTATCTGAAAGTAGGTGAGGAGAATCGCCTTGATATAGACATGGTCAAAGCTGTAGCAGAAATAGCGATCACTACTCCCGGCAGTGCGACGAGTGGCAGGATTATTATTAACGGAAAATCCCAGGACAGGAAATTCCCGGCACGATTTTCAGATCTAAAATTCGGTGAATACAAAATTGAAGTTAAGGCAAATGGTCACTATTCCTTTAGTACAACATTGACGCTTGCAGAACCACGATCTTATGATGTCTATGCAACTCTCAAAATGCATACCGGCGATATTACATTCTCGCGTTTGCCTAATGGAGCGAGGGTTTTGATTGACGGTCAGTCTGTGGGACATGCACCGTTAAATCCCATCCCAAAGCCGGTAGGGACTTACACTGTAAACCTTAGCAGCCCAGGCTATGATGGCGAAACAACTCAAATGGTCGAAGTGACAAAAAAAGGAGTAAGCGAGGTAGTCAATAACCTGGTGGCAAAATCACATGCTCGAGCCTTGCTGAAGTCTGCTTTACTTCCGGGAGCCGGTCAACAGTACCTGGACAGACATAGCGCCGGATCATTGTATTACTGGGCTGAAGTCGGTCTCCTGGGATATCTTGGATACAACGCTTACAATTACAATAAGGAAATAGATGCGTACAATGTGCTTGTTGATGAATATAGAACCGCCCGCAACCGGCAAACTGCTACGGCGAAAGGCTTGGAAATGAATGAAGCATTTGGCAAGGTAGAAGATGCCGAGAAAAAATGGAAATCAGCAATGGTCTATATCATCGGTGTTTATGTCATTAACCTTGCAGATGCTATGTTCTGGCCCACACCGGGACAGCTTTCCAAACCGGGTCATGCTTCAATTTCACAACCATCCTTCCATGCTGGAATTCAACCGGATTCACGAGGAAAACCTGTTGGAATATTTGGTGTAGGAATGACAATGGATCTTTCGGGGAGGGCATCACGATGAAACGCTTATCTGCGATTCTCCCTGTATTGATGGTTCTCATGTTAATTTTTGTCGCCTGTGATGATAAACCTTCAAGCCCGGTTCATGATAATCCGTACGATTCTCTTTACACCGAAACGGAAGACACATCAGGAAACGGTAATGGGAATGGAGATGATTTTTACTTTTTTGACGGTTTTGAATCCGGGAACATTTTTACCGGTAACTGGCAGAGAGAGTCAGAATATCAAGGGGAAATTCTTGTAACGGACACCACTGCATTTACAGGAAATTATGGAGTTTATATAGGCAATCCGTACAGGTTCTATCGCTCAATTCCGGATATCAGCAGCGGAGATGTTCATATTACCTTCAATGTAAGATCTTCCAAAAATAATATAGCCCTGATGTATTTCCTAGTATTCAATGAAAATCATGACCAGATGGCAAGGGTTTACATGGGTGATAACGGCAACTGGGGTATCACCACCAGTGCCGGAGATTTTGATGTCTTTTATCCATATGTTGCCGGTGTCTGGTATCAAGTAGAACTTATTCTTCATATAGAAGACGAAACTTTTGATTTTTATATTAATGGCGACACTACCAGCACAGATCAGGAGATGATCAACCCCGGCAAAGTTTCGGAGGTCAGGTTCGCCGGAGGACAATCTGCTGATAATCCATTTTACCTGTTTTATATAGCTCTGGATGATATTGAAATCAAACAAATCACCGGGAGTCCTGTACCTGATGAACAAACCATTTTTTACGATGGTTTTGAATCAGGAAACACAATAGACGGTGATTGGATGATGAATTCTGATTATACTGGAGAAATCGCAGTAATTGATTCTAATTCATCTCTCGGAAATCTCAGTGTTCACCTGGGTGCACCATACCGTTTTTATAGAATGATTGAAGATCTACATTCGGGGGATGTGTCTATATCCTTTGATGTGTGGGTGCCGAGCAATAACCTGGATTTGATGTTCTTCCTGATTTTAAATGATACTGAAGACTGGATAGCCAGGATTTTCATGGCTGATGACGGCAGTTGGGGAGTTAATGCCGGGTCAACGGATGATTACTATTATACAGGGTTCTACGAGCCTTATGTCTGGCAAAGCGTGGAGATCATTCTGCACATGCAAACCGAGACATTTGATTTTTACGTCAATGGCAGCGTGCTGAGAGCGGGGGATCAATTTATCAACCCGGGTCCCGTTTCCGAAATCCTGTTCGCTGAGGGGGCGGTAGAGGACAATCCATTTTTCATGTATTATGCCCTGATTGATGAAGTAAAGATAACTCAAACAAATTAGAGTCTGATGTAAATTCGATTATTATAGGGATTAGATAAATGTTAAAGAGAAATAGTTTCGGAATTACGGTATTGATCCTTTCATTCCTGTTGGTAATTCCAGATACGGCAAAGTCAGGAGTAGGATTCTGGGTTGGACGGACTAATCCAACATTTCTTGAAGGTGATGATTCCGATGACTCACTTATGATCAGTGCCTTGGGAATGGGTTTTTCTTATGATGATTTGGTGATTGAGCCTTATCCGGGTATGGTGCTTGGAATCTACACAACTACAAATATTTCCTCCTGGATTGGTCTCCGTTCGAATATTCAATTCGTTCAGAAAGGCGCCAAATTGTCATACAAGCGAAATCCGGGAATAAATGAATATACTGAAATAATACTGATACGTTACAGTACCCTTGAAATGAGTTTCGGACCAAAGATACAGGTTCCGCTAAACACACTTTTCCCCAAAGCAGGTGCAACTATTCCATTTGAGCCCAATGCCTATATCGGCGGATTTCTTGGGGTCAGTCCGCCATTCTCGCCGGTGCAGATTCTTCAAGACGGCGAAGCAATGGATTATGAGGAATTGTATCCGGACTCAAGCGACTTCCAGAGCCCTATTGATATTGGATATACATACGGATTTGGGTGTGAATGGAACACACACAGCATAAATCTGTCATTCGATGTCAGGAGAAGCGTCGGTATCCTACCGGTAACTTTGAATGGTGAAGACGTAAAAGCAACACATGAGACTACAATGGTGGGAGTAGGTATCCTGTTCGGTAGAAAATAAACAGATATCTATTTCCAACTGTGCGTTTTATGAAAGATAGATAGGAGTGTAATTAATAACCTAGATAAACCTGAACAGAAAAAGACATTAAGGATAAGCGGAATTAGCAAGATTATCTTTTGCGCCTTTGCGTGAGAATATCTCCTAAAATATAAAATCATCCCCAAAAGCCCACTCTCGAGAGCGAGCCTGCTTCTCAGTGAAATAAAAAAACCTTACATTCCTGTCAAAACAAAAACCTATTCTAAGAAATAAAAATGAATCTATTCAGAAAAATATCCGATGGTTTTGTAAAGACCCGTGAGGCACTTGCGGGGAAAATCCGTTCAGCCGTGCATGGGAAAAAAATTGACGACGAAGTGCTGGAAGAACTGGAAGAGATTTTAATCACGGCAGACCTTGGCGTTGATATCTCACTTTTATTAATTGAACGTATTCGTGAACAGTCCAAGGATGAAAAACTTGAAGGTGATGACGTACTCAATTTCATCTCAGAAGAGCTGAAAAAAATGATTACCGATGTACCTGAAAAATCAAGTGAAGAAACCCCTTCGGACCAACCCCGTGTAATATTCGTCGTAGGAGTAAACGGTAGCGGAAAAACCACCACTATCGGAAAATTAGCCAACTATTACGCTGAAAAAGGCAAAAAAGTCTTAATCATCGCCGCGGATACCTTTAGAAGTGCCGCGGTCGAGCAGGTTGTGATCTGGGCAGAACGAGCGGGAGTTGACATTGTTCGCGGGGCAACCGGCGCTGATCCGGGCTCGGTTGTATATGATGGTTTGCAGGCAGCGGTTGCAAGAAATATTGATATAGTTCTTGTGGACACTGCCGGACGGCTTCATACCAAGGTCAATTTGATGAAGGAATTAGAAAAGCTTGACCGGGTCGCAAAAAAAATCATTCCGTCAGCACCCCACGAGGTTCTCCTGGTGATAGATGGAACTACGGGGCAGAACGGGCTGAGTCAGGCTCGCCATTTTACGGAAACCTCGGGTGTTAACAGCCTCGCCGTTACCAAGTTAGACGGCACAGCAAAAGGCGGCGTTATTGTACCCATTGGAAAAGAGCTTGGTATCCCTGTCAGATGGATAGGACTTGGCGAAGGTCTGCATGACCTCGTGCCTTTTGACCCGGAGATGGTTGTGAAGGCAATAATACAACCATATATGAATTCTACGGATAATCCAGTGTAGCCCGAATTCTTGAATTCGGGAAAAGAAGGCAATACTTAAAATTAGAGTTGAGAAAATAAGTGTAGAATATACAATTTTGATCAGAGTATCCTACTCGATCATTAAAGCGCCAGGATTGTAAAGAAATATTCCAGGGCTATATCCTCTCATTCACAATCAGACGATACACGATTCACCAGTTAACAATCCCAAATTTTCTTTTCAAGACGAATTTTATCCTGTTTCATTTCGCTACATTCTTAAAAATTCAGGAGTAGCGAACCCACGCTTCCCATTTAATGAAGTACCTCTTTTAATACCGGATTTCATGATGATTTGTTCTATTATCTGTTGTAAACCAATATAAATACAGTATTTCTCTACAACTAAAACGGCAGCTCTCTTTTTTGGCACGCCTGTTGCAAATTATCCATCCCAAAGAAGATAAAATTTGTTTCACTTTCAAAAAATACAATAATTGCATAAGCTTAAAAGGAGCTAAACATGAAGAAATTAATTGTAATCGCGATGGTAAGCCTGTTGGCAGCGTCAGTCATGTTCGCAGGACAGCCTGATAAAGCACGGCAAGATTTTTTAGTAGATGATCCTATTGCCTCGTTTGAACGGAAAGAATATGAACCCTTTGATGGTGATGAGGATTTTCGTTGGACCCGGGTAACGAGCATTAATGGAGAGGATATGCCTTTCGATACGATGCCTCTTGACCGCAAAGAGTATGTTGAATATGATGGTGAATATCGTGGTCATCCGGTACGGATTGATGATGGACGTAATGGTCGTCAGACCCGTTTGCAAAAGAAAGTTAATCCGCCACGGAAATACAAAGAACTTGACCGCGTCAATTGGAGAAAATATCTCTATCGCGAGATACCATAACTTGAGAATTAAGATTCATTTTATCAGAAGCCGGGTTTTGCCCGGCTTTTCTGTGTGTGCCCAGCATGGAGTGGACGCCTGATTTTGTTAATACACCCCGATCTGGGGGAAGTAAAACCGATTGGCAAGGGCGTTGCTGGCAACGGCAGGGTCTGAAGGCAGCCATAGGCAGC
>Ga0075120_10001467_pt1 | contig 18286 bp, 16 predicted proteins | sample AntAceMetag02UKL_FD_69792 | JGI IMG/M metagenome (GOLD analysis project Ga0075120, IMG submission 69792) | Saline lake microbial communities from Ace Lake, Antarctica - Antarctic Ace Lake Metagenome 02UKL | ecosystem: Environmental > Aquatic > Non-marine Saline and Alkaline > Saline | place... | reverse complement strand
ATAGCCTTCAGTCTCTGCATACTCATTATCAAGCTCATAACAATTAAGAAATACAGTGTCGCCTTTGACGGCCATAGCATAGGAAGCAGACTCCATGGGATTCGGATCAGTGTAAAAGTTTATCGTTTCAGGATTCATAGGGTCTGAAATATCAACAGTTAATAAAAAGCCATCCCAAGCGGTATTTATAAAAGCAATAGAGTCTTTCAGCACTAATTCAATCCAAGCTCTCCCCCAAGATTCCAATATTCCCATTTGTTCAGGATGCTCTGGTTCACTGATGTCGAAAATCCTAAGAGCTGAATCTCTACCTATTCGTCCGCCTCGTAAAAAAACTGCAGCGTAATTCCCTGAGACAGATATTTCTACAACAGTTAATGGATCAATTGTACCGGGCTGAATGGTGTCTAAGGATGTTCCTTCAGGCTCAAGCGGATTTGAGACATCGATAACTTTTAACAATTCCGGTCCATCTTCGTTCATGCCACCAACAATAAAAATTCGACCATCCTTATATTGGAGATCTTTGGTTATCATATTTTCGCATTCAATTGATGATAAGAAGTCAAGCTGCCCATTATCTGAAAGTTCAAAAACCTGCATTCCTTCAGGCCCTGCTGCCAGGTAAACATGATTATCATTCGCTGTTATTCCCTTGGCAATCCCGATTACCGGCTGATGTTCCACCTCTTCTGGATTTTCAGGATCTGAAATATCGATTACCCTGATCCCGTCATATCCACATGCCAACAGTGTAAAATCACCAGTTGCAGCCATGTCTTCAGCGTTAATCCAATAGTCAAATACACTTGCGATTCTACTGACATTCAAGCTGTCGAGAGTGTATGCCGGGAGGGTCAGGATTGAACAAAAGAGTAAAACTATTATATAAGAAGGAATGTGCCGGATATGCATCGCTTGAAGAGGACCCAGTTTCATAGAATCTGGGTTTCTTGTATAGAGGGATTCTTTTGATTCAATCATTTGTAACTCCGATTTTATCTGAGCAAATATCAATTGTGATTACTGAATTTTCCCAATTTAATCTATTATTCTATTTATAGTGAAAGCCCGAGATTGACAGTCTCTCGAATCAGATGAATCAATGTACCATTTGAGATTACACAAATTAAAAACTGGATAGTAGTGCTCTAAATATAACAATAAAAAAACTATTAAAAAACAATCCGCTAAAAAAAATCAACTGGTGATGATCTGCTTCCTCGCGAGATTGTAAAACGGTATTAAGAGATACATTAAATTATGAAATTGCCTTTATATAATGGCAACTAATTATTTAGAAATCCCCCGGAATACTGTGCTTCCGGGCTAAACAACTACGTTGATCTTATTGCGAGAAGAATGTTTCAGGTTACTGTTAGACGGGTGGCCTGCTGGATTAACAGCAGGATTTATCAATCTAGCATAATTGCACATCAATTTCTACCGGTAACTACGTGATTCATTGTCTAATCTTATAATAAACCCGGATATCAAAGATCTCCGGGTCAGCTGTCGTCGTAATCCAATGTTAATAGAATTGTTCATGCTTCAATGATGCCATATATGGCGTGGTCTTTCCCTTTTTCTACAGCCCATGCAATATTTCCGTAATCAAAATGCCAGTACTCTTTAATATCGACCACAAAATCTTCTTCTTCAAAAAGACCAATTAGCAATTTCCGATTCTTTTTCGCTTCAGGGGTGATATAAGGATGATAAGGGTAACATTTATCATTAAGGTTGATTTTTAGTCCATCATTTGTTCCAAAACGCATAACACAATCATTTTTCAAATCATATATCAGAGCATCAACAGCCCCACCCGTTGAATGAGTGGATTTACTTGGGGGGGCAATAAAGTATGAAACGAGTTCTTCAATTTCTTCTATTTCTTTTTTGGGATATTCTTTCTTTAATGACTCTACCCTTTTCTCCCATAAAAGTCGTTGATGCTCAAAAGATCTCCAAACAGACCGGATTATTAATGTTTTGTCTTCCCCGTCCAAACGTTTGCTTATTCTTCCGATTTTATCAAAAACAGATTCTCTAACCATATATTTATATTCTTTTTTAATTGATGGTTCATACATTAAATTAAATCCTGAAGTTTTTAGACTGATTAATGGAGAATTGTTTTCTTTGATGAACTTAGTTGGTAGATGTTGCACATGCCTGCGATATTTTTGCTCAACCGTTTCGCAATATTCTTGAGCACTCACTCGGTCACTTGATACTTCATTTACATAGGGAGAGGTCATCGCTGAAAGCAAGGCTCCGTAATTCAGGTCAAACTTTAATTCGTCTCCTACGTTTAAGTCAATCCCCTTTGTATCAACAATGATATGGTCACTGCTTGCTCCAAGGATTTCGACATCTGTTCTGGGAGTGAGTCCAGAGACCAGAACATCCTGTAATCCGACACCCAGGATGGCCCGTCGTATGTCGCCGCGATCCTGAAACTCAGGAACATTTCCAAATGCATCCTGGCCAACCGCTCCATAGGGTACAGATGACTTTATTTTTGATTCAATAACTTCTGATACCAGTGCAAACGCATCCGTGTACAGCCCGGGGATGGGTTTTCTGTTGAGGGTTTCTCTTCCCAAATATATTGATTCACCCAACCTCAAGTTATTGATTCTACCGACATCCTGTGTGGATGTGAACCAGTCATAATTTGCCGAGTTGCCGCCAGAAACAATCTCCAAATTCAGTCCGAATTTGTCTTCAACATCTTTCGTGATTGAAGACAAACATTCCATTTTTTCATCATCGGGTTTGACGCCTCCCAAACATGCCAAATTTGTCCCGATTCCAATAAGCTCAATGTTTTCAAGCTCCAATACCTGTTTAACGGTGCTATTTAAATCCGATGGTATCAATCCTTCTCGCAAATCTCCCAGTTCTACCATTAAAACAATTTTATGGAAACGATCACAATCAATGGCGTATTTAGAGAGTCTCTTGATTACGGTAAGGTCGGTGTTAAGACTCATATCAGCATATTTCACCACGGCTTCGGCTTGGCTCAGGCTGGGAGTCCTTAGTAGGAGAAACTGTGCCTGTACGCCAGCGTTACGCATTTTTCTGATATTTTCTATCCTTGAATCTGCCAGAATGTTAATTCCACTTTTCACCAAAACATCAGCGATATAAGGGTTTCCGCAAACCACCTTTGTCACCCCGATAACATCAATGCCTTTTGAACCATATAAGTCCTTTAACGCTTTAGCATTATGGGCAATTTTTTTAAAGTTCATTTCAATTCTTGGGGTTAGCATATGCTGGATTTTCCTTTTTGCAGTTCCGGAAACATCTTGAATAAGGTTTCGACAAGTTTATCACAGCCAAACTTTAAAACATCTGTAGTCGGTAGTTCATATCTGGATTCATACTCATCAATCGTGTCTTTGACTTGAACATCAGTCATATCTTCATGGTTGATTGTGATGGCAATTACCTTCGATTTTGAGAATACTTCTATCAATTCGATCTCACTTTCAGGTGTGGGCATGGGTATGCTGGGATAATCACAATGATTTTTTCTTCCAGGCGGGTGCTGTAATATAACCGCATCGGGTACAGAGCCTCTGACAATAGCGTGTGATGATGTATAAGCAGGATGACTTAGAGCACCTTGACCTTCTACAACAATAATATCAGGGCGCTCTCCTTTATTTGCATTTAGAATTGCATTTTCAACTTCTCCACTTGCAAAACCCGAACTTAAAACATCCACAACAACACCATACTTTGCACCCTGAAGCAAACCAGTCTGACCGGTTGCAATAAATGCGGCATTCAGTCCTTCTTGTTTCAATGCTTCAACGAGTAATACCGCGGTTGTTCTTTTACCAACCGCACAATCTGTACCTAACACCGTTATTACGGGAGTTTTGACCTTATGAATACGTCCGGAGAAATTATGCAAATACTTTCTCATCGGCGCTTTTCTCATATCATAGATTTGGACGCCATATTCGTTTGCCTTTTGGATAAATTCTTTATCCTCAGTAAAAAATTCGGGCAAGCCGTTTATGATGTTCATCCCTTGTTTCATTGCTGAAAAGATTATTCCTCTATCATAATGGTCAAGAAATGCAGTGATCGCCGCAATGCCATAGATGAAGTATTCAGGAACAAAGCCCAGGGTCTTGATGGCATCATCGTTACTTCGGAATATCGGGATTCCATTTTTTATTCCATCAAGAAAATCTCCGGCATCAAGACCGGCCTTTGTACTATCAATAATTCCAAGAATCTGATACTTTTCCGAATGTCTGGCAAGCCCATTCGCAACCTTGCCATCTATCTTTCCAAATTCACCTTCGCAATATACTAATGCTTTCATAGTTTTTCTCCGATATGGTTTGATACCCTTAATATAGTACTGACGACGGGCGACCCTGCTGGTTTAACAGCAGGGATTATCAATCTAACATAATTCCACAGCAATTTCTACTGGTAATCTACGTGATTCATCGTCTTATTGTATAATAAACCTTGATATCAAAGCTATCCGGGTCACTCGTCGCTAAAGAATCAACTGGTGATGATCTGCTTCCCCGCAAGATTGTAAAAACGGTATCAAGAGATACATTAAATTATAAAATTGCTTTTAGATAATGGCAACTATTGATTAAGAAGTCCCCCAGAGATACGGTGTTTCCGGGCTATAAAACTACGTTGATCTTATTGCGAGAAAAAGGTTTCAGGTTAATGTTAGACAAGGAAAGTGTGGATTCGAGAAATGTATGTTTTCATTTTCTAAATTTAAATTTAGAGCTATTTAACTATTGAATTATCACTTATATTAAACAGCCAGGAATTTTCCTTGCAAACTACTAAGGAGCAGGGAATGAAGAAGAAAATTTGGATCCCGGCTGTAATTGTTATTTGCGCTTTAATTTATTTTGTTGGATTCGCGCCCAAACAATCCCAACCTACATTTAAGAAACTGGCGAACTCATCATCCATCCAAATATGGTCGCAACATTCGTACGCAACGTCTAAAGAGAAATTGATTGTAGATGTAGATAATATAGAATCGGTTATCAATTTCATTGATGGCGTAAAATACACATTGGATAAAACATCAGATAATCGCAGTAATGACAGAAGTGAATTATGGTTATTCCGTTTTAAGTTTGATGACAGGCGTAAAGAAATATTCTTCTATGATGACTATGCCTACCTTGGGAAAGACAAGTATGAAATCAGTAAATACACCGCTGATGATTTTCTAAAGCTTTATGATAGTTTCTGAATATAACCTTCCGCAACAAAACTGAACCCTCTGCCGGGGGAGGACCAGGCAGAGGTAAAGTGTTCTGTAAAAAAGATCTTCTAAGCGCCGTGCCTCGACGAGGTGAAGGTGACGGTTGAAAGGTTCCTAGGAATTCGGGGGACAGCATATCGATTTCAAAGCCATGATATCAGAAATTCAATACCATCAATAAATTAGATATATTGGCTCCTAATAAACATGGGTAATAAACCGGGAATAAACCGGGGACAGACGGAAGTTTTTGTTGTTTTAGGAGAATACTACCGTCTGTCCCTTGTTTTCAGTCCCTTGTTTTCACAGAGTTCGCACCTATGTCAGCCTGATGCAGATCATTAGTCAAATCATTTTCCGGTATAAAAAATCTCAATATGATTGTCCCATTGCAATCAAGAATAGAAAAGTTGTAAACGTGCTGTCCCTTTGGTACTTCAATGAAGAATTTGTCCGCACGTGAAGGTATAATATCAGTGTTTAACAAAACGGTGGATACATGTGAAGCACGAAAGCTCAAAGGGAAAGTATTCTTCAATTTTTCATCTTCGAAGACTTGAATGCCTCTTTTTTGCGAACCCCGCATCGAATCATCCATCAGAAGACGAGCGTTTATTTTTAGAACTGTTGGACCAATAATAAAAACCGAAAGCACTCTTGATGAGTCAACAGTATAATATTTTGAGACTATCTCATTAGTATTTATATCGTAAGTATTTACATATTCGTCTGGACTAAAGGAGATATAGGGAACGGTTTCAGCAAATTCTTCGCGCTCAATCTGTGTCCTGAAGTAAATCGGAAATTTCGCAGTATCATCAATAGACAATGTTAAAGATGTTATCATATTATCATTATTGAATTCAATTGTCCGTTTTGCACCGACTTTATTTCTGTTTCCCTTAACTTTAACAGATTTTGCACGTTGTGTTGCTCTGCTGAATAAACGACCTTTGTTTCCGTTAGTACCAATTCTAAAATTGTAAATCATATCGCCTTTAGTTTTTCTTCCTGGATCAGCCCTAGTTATAATTCTAATATCTCCTTCATCAGAAGGAATAGAAAAGCTCATTTCATCTCCCGGTTCAAGACGGTAATAGGACCATTCATTCTTGTTAATTTGAAGAATTTGCCGAGTTCCAGATCCTTCATCGGGTCGCAAGACCTGCCACTGTCCGCCAAGGACTTGACAGTTTCCAAATATAAAACTTATTGCAAATATCAACCAGAAGATTTGAAACGTATTTTTTTGAACATGCATTATATTACTATCCCAGTTGACCATCCAACGGAACAACTCATACAATCTTTCTGCCTGATCAGAGTGGTTTGGTAATAATTACCGCTTCACCAGTCGGACCAATATCAGGTGGTGGGATAATCCCATTTTCACGATGAAACTTTATCCTGGAACAATCTGCTGCATTCGTACTGTTGTGACAAAAATTCTTAATCCATCCCTTTTTTAGTGCAGACGGATTACACTTATGAGAGACATAAAAATAGCAGTCTTTTCTGTGTGAACATTTGGATGTCATGGTTACCTCACTTTCAACGGCATATTATTTTGTGTCACCCAGTTATCTAAACATTTTCATTTCTTTTTTGTGCTAACTCTCCTGTGGGGCCATAGTCTGCTGGCGGAGTGGCACTCTTTTCTCTTACATACTCATGCCTTGCACATTGTTGTGCATTTAGTTCATTGTGGCAATATTTTTTTACCCACGATGGGACTCTATCTTCATCATGATCTTTATATGCTCCATAAAAGAAGCAACTTTTGCGCATTGAACACTTTTGCATATCGGATACTCCTAAACTTTAACTTGACTATTGCTACGATCTATCAACTTTTGATGGATTGGTCACATCAATAATTTCAACTTCAAATTCCAACGTTTTACCTGCCATAGGATGGTTAACATCAACTTTTACGAAATCACTCTCAATTTCAACTACTTTAGCAGATACGATTTTCTCATCATTTGTTACTAGTTGTAGTTGATCACCTACTGAAGGTATGTTGGATTCTTCAAACCTTTCGATACTGACGTTTCCGATCAGTATTTCTTTCACAGGGCCGTAGCCATTTTCAGGAGATATTTCAAACTTTTTGGTTTCACCTTTTTTCATTCCTGAAATGCCTGACTCAAAGCCGGGCATTATATCACTCATTCCAAAAACAAAACTTAAAGGATTCTTATCTCTTGAAGAATCAAAAATTTTACCACCCTTTTCCCGTCCTGTGTAATGGACAGATACGTTTTTCCCTTTCTTTACTATAGACATATTCTCCTCTCTATTCTTATCTCAAGAATCGAAAAAATGTTCTGATCAACAAAAAGCATACTATAGATACACCCACACCGAAAACAGCAGGATCTAAAGTTTCTGCATAGGTAGATCCTCTGTACAACAGGGCAGCTATTACAGAAATGACCATCGTAATTGATACCGTTGTATTCAGCTGATTTGAGCGATCTTTGCTTAAAGCACCAATGACAATAGGGAGAATAATTCCAGGAGCCCATATGTGATAAGTGAAAAGCAGAAGGTCGATTATATTTGGCCAGATTACAGCCACGATAGTAGATACAGAACCTAATAAAACAGTTAAATATCTAGCCACTTTTAATCGTTTTTGATCATTCCAGGAACTGAGTTTCAGTTGATCTTCAAACAGATCCTTAACAAATATTGTAGTTGCAGAGTTTAATCCCGAATCAGCCGACGACATTACAGCACTAAGCAGAGCAGCGATCATCACCCCGCCTATGACCGGGTTGTGGAGATTATATATGACTTTGGATAAAGCAAACTGGGGGTCAATTCCAGGGAAATGATATTTTGCATAAAGAGCAATAAAAAATATCATAAACGGAAAAGTAAAACTCAGGACAATTCCTACCCCGGCTATTCCAAGTTTTGTCTCTTTAATGGATTTTCCGATGCAATATCGTGTCGCATAACCCGGTGCAAAAGTTTCACCAAGTAAAAAAGCTAAGAAAGTGGTAATAAGAAAAACGATTCCTTTTCCACCATCTATATGGAAAAATTCTTTAGGTAAAGTGTTTCTGATTGCAGTCCAGTTTCCTAGCAGATCAGGCAGGATAAATCCGAGAGTGAGAATAAATCCAACAAACAGTACAACAAATTGGTAAACATCGGTATGAATTACGGCAAGCAAACCGCCTGCAGTGCTGTAGATAATAACTACCAATCCCCCAATTATGATCGCCCATGTCAATAAATTTGGATTACTGAGGTTTTCGCCAAGCAATGCAGCCAGTACTGTCCCAATTGCTGCGATTTGCGCAGCAACAATGAAAACCGAAAAAATCAGTGAAAGGATAAGTGCAATTACTCGGCTCTTATCATCGAAACGGTGTTTAAAATATCCTGCTACTGTATAGAGTTCAGCTTTACGGAATTGTGGTGCGACAACCAATCCGGAAAAAATGAAATGCAGGTATCCACCCATAGAGACCAGAACCATCAGTAATCCCCATTCATAAGTTCTGCCAACTGCCCCGACGGAATAACCTCCTCCGATTATTGTTGCGCCGAGAGTGGTAAAAAGCAAAAGCCAGCCGACATTTCTTCCGGCAACCAGGTAATCGTCAGAGGTTTTAACGTCACGGCTTTTGAGGACACCTTTGATAAAGATGAACAACACATAGGCAATAATAATCGTCCATAGAATAGCAGTATCACTGATAAGTCAGTACCTCATAATTTTGGTGTCTGTTATTCATTTCTTCGGGAATTACGGGGGGTACCTCCACTTCGTCAGATGGTTCCAACTGGTCAGAGAATGACTCTATTTTCGGTGTCACTTCTTTTTTGATATACTTGCCGATCATAAGACGTACCAATGCCCCATAGTCCGGTTTAAACCTGATTTCATCACCAACTTTGAGATGTCTGTCATTATCTCCAAGGTTTATAACTGATACATCACTACTGGCACCAGCTATTTTTAATCGTGGATAAACAGGCGTTAAGCCGGCGATATTGGTATCCAATTGACCAACTGTAATAATTGCACGATATCCCCTTTGTCCTGGAGAATAATCGTTATTCTCCTGTAACCGATCAAGGTCGATCAAAACACGATTCATTGGCTAAGCCGCATCTCAGCATATTTGGTCGTGAAACCAATACGTTCATACAATCTTTTTGCAGGGTTTTCGTACTCTACATGTAATTTTACTTCGCCTTCACACTCTGCTATACAGCGCTCAATCAATTTTTCCCCAATACCATTCCCTCGTAACTCGGGATCAACAGAAACCATGAGGAGAATATTCTCAGGGATGTATCCTTTCATCCCGGTATTAAGCATGACCAGGACACCAGATAGTTGTTCATTGAAGTGTGTAAGCATTACAAATCCGCCTGGCCCGTTAAAAACGTAATCCATAGCGTTTTCTATATCTTCAATTGAATCTTCATAGGGTTTCATTTTGTAGTGCAGGAAATCAACAACGGCCTCTTTTGATGCCCACCATGGAAAATCGTTTTCCTTATTTGCTTCGTAAAACATAATTTCAATTTTTGTTTTTGCTTCAAGACACATACTAATTTTCCTTTTACTGTTTCGTTTACTTAGCGAGTTCGAATTTTTTCATCATTGGGTAAATCTGGAACAGGATCTGGAGTTAATGTTGTTCCTGATGAAAGTATTGGCGCAGCTTCCATGTGTTCAGCACCCATCATCTCAGCCACCCTTTGAAGTGAAGAAATAGTCATGTTCTGCTCCCAGTCTTTCAAGCTCGAGAACTTGGCTATAAAATTCTCATGCAGAAGCGGTGGAGCTTTTTCCAGTATCTCCCTTCCCGAGGCAGTGGATTCAACAAGAACTTTTCTCCGATCAGAATCATCCCTTTGCCTGAATATATATCCTCTTTCTTCTAATCGGATTATAATCTGGGTAACTGTTCCCTGGCTGAGATTTACAGCTTTTGCGATATATCCGACAGTCGGAATATCTTTTTTTACAACCTCTTTTAATACCAGTATTTGCGGAACAGATAAGCCATACTTCTGAATAAGCTTCTTTGAATGCAAGTCAATAGCCCGGATAATCTGCCGCAGGGAAATAAGCACCTGATCAATATTTGTACTGTCTGTCTCCACACCACCTCCTTTATCAATTCAACACAATGTAATGTGTACAATAGGTTTCTGTCAATAGTTCGCCTCTACAATTTGACTCATGAGTCTATAAGATTATAATTTATAAAAGATTATATTAATGTAGATCGAAGATATTAATATTCGCTCGGATAGCATTGACAGGACCCAAGCTATTTAATATATTCTACACAATATAATATTGCTCGACTCATCAAAGCAATTCAGAAGAAATAGACTTGATTGTTGGTATCGTAAAAGAAGGTTTGAAGGTTTTAGCGAAGAGTAAATAGTATTCAACTTAGTAGTGAATGGTTCTCACATTTGGGAAATATATGAACGAAAAAGACTTACATGATGTTATTGAGCTAAGGAAAACACTACACCGTCTTGCAGAATTGTCGGGTAACGAAAACCAAACTGCTGATTATATTCATAGATACCACCAACAGTTTAGCCCCGATTCAATAGTCACAGGGCTCGGTGGAAATGGGCTTGCAGTTGTTTTTGAGGGTAAAAAAAGTGGGCAGAGTATCTTGTTAAGGTGTGAATTGGACGCGTTACCAATTCCAGAGACAGTGAATTTTGAGTACGCTTCGAAAAACCCGGAAGTTTCACATAAATGCGGCCATGATGGTCATATGGCGATACTAGCTGGTGTAGCGAAACACCTTAGTCAAAATCCTCTGAAACGAGGTAGAGTTATCCTGTTATTTCAACCTGCAGAAGAAACTGGACAAGGAGCAAAACGGGTTATTGAAGACCCCTTATTTAAGAATCTTGAACCAGATTATGCTTTTGCATTACATAACTTGCCAGGTTATAAAAAGGGAAAGGTATTGATTAAAGAAGGAACCTTTGCCGCTGCATCTGTTGGAATGATTGTTGAGCTTCATGGTGCAACCTCTCATGCCGGAGAACCACAAAATGGTAGAAGTCCCGCATTGGCACTTTCAAAACTCATACAGGATTTTAGTGCAGTCCCTCAGTTTTATACCTCTCTTCTTGTTTATACCTCTCTTGGTGATGCAGCTAAAGTAACCGTTATCCATGCAAAGTTGGGTGAAGAAGCATTTGGGACATCACCTGGATATTGCAGGTTTGCAGCAACACTACGCGCATACTCTAAGTCAACAATGGCGATTCTGATTAAGCAATGTACAAAACATGCAAAAAACACAGCCAAAGCGTATAACCTCAAAGTTGATGTGTCTTTTACGGAAGAATTTCCTGAGGTTTACAATGATTCAGGTTTAACTGAACTTGTAAATGATGTAGCGACAAAAAAGAACTATAAAGTTCAGAGGATCGAAAAACCATTTTCATGGTCTGAAGATTTTGGGGTTTTTACACAAAAATATGCAGGCGCACTATTTGGGATCGGCAGCGGTGCAAAACATCCTTCACTTCATAATCCTTACTATGATTTTCCTGATGACATACTCCCTGTAGGAGTTGGTATATTCACCGGAATTATTGATCAGATAATCAATAATCCAATACCTGGTTAAAGGGAGTTGTGAAATGAATCCAAAACACCATTCTTCATATATCGAGCTAAGCGAATCGGCGTTAAAAAAGAATATCAGGTTTCTAAAAAAGACAATCGGAAAAGGAGTCCAGTTATCTTCTGTTATCAAGGGTAACGCATATGGTCACGGGATAAAAACATTTGTCCCCCTCGCAGAAAGGTGTGGTATTGATCATTTTTCGGTGTTCTCAGCATCAGAGGCAATGGAAGCAGTCAATTATAGCACAAAAAACTCCCGGTTTATGATCATGGGCGACCTTCATCCCGATGAAATCCCCTGGGCTATTGAAAATCAAGTTCATTTTTACATCTATAACATCAATCAACTTGAAAAAACAATAAAATTTGCTGACAAGCTTAATAAAACAGCATCTGTTCACTTGGAGTTAGAAACGGGGATGAACAGGTTTGGTCTGGATAATGAATCATTGCCAGAAGCTGTCTCGTTAATCAAGGAGAACACTGATCGAATTATTGTGGAGGGAGTTTGTACTCATTATTCCGGAGCTGAAAGCGTAAGTAATTTCCTTAGAATCCAGAATCAGAAGAAATCCTTTAGTAAACAATGCAAATGGCTCCAGAGAAAAGACATTCATAATTTCATGAAACATTCCGCATCCTCGGCGGCAGCATTGATCTACCCTGAAACCAGGATGGACATGGTCCGAATTGGCATTGCACAATATGGATATTGGCCAACTGAAGAAGTGAGAATGCACTATTTTATGAAAAATATGAAGAACACAAGCAGTAAAATGATTAGCCCTCTCAAAAGAATTCTTACATGGAAAAGCAGAATTATGAACCTTAAAGAGGTTGGTCCTGGTGAATTTGTCGGGTACGGAAACGCATATTTGACAACTAAAAAGCAGAAAATCGCTGCCATCCCTGTAGGTTACTATCATGGCTTTGCACGTAACCTCAGCAACTTGGGAAGAGTACTGGTTGGTGGAAAACGTACGGCAGTAGTTGGTGTTGTAAATATGAATATGATGTTGATAAACGTAACTGACATCAAGGATGTAAAACTCGGCGATGAAGTTGTAATTATCGGGAAGCAGAACAAACTCAAGATTTCAGTGACTTCATTCAGTGATATGACCAACTATCTCAACTACGAAGTTCTTACCCGTTTGCCGCAAGATATCCCCAGAATTATTGTTGATTAGTCCCACTCATTATTTGAATTAAGGGGACAGCATATCTATTTCGAAGCCATGATATCAGAAATTCAATACCATCAATAAATTAGATATATTGGCTCCTGAATTTACAAAATTGAATGCGTATGGTGTTAAGGTGAATGCAATTTAAGAAACACTTCGTTTTCACGCCTGATTTAGACGGGAATCTAAATCGTCTATACTATTCAGTGTATGGGCGATTTTTTCTCATAGTGAGCTTCGATTCACTAATCAAAATTTGAAAGCCGGGAATTAATTGGACAATATATCTATTTCGAAGCCATGATATCTGAAATTCACCTCCTGTTGATCTCGTTTGCTTTTCTCCACTGGAACCTGTGGCGTTAATACAGTTGACTCCAAAGGTAGCCCCCATTATATTTCGAGGTTCCTTATTATAACGGCTTGGTTTTTTGCCAAGCCTAAAATTTTGGCGGTAGGTTGGTAATTTACTTGCCGTTTGGAAGCAGCATTCTTATAAATTCAGTTGGCATTTATATTGTCAAATAATCCCGGGTTCTGAAATTCCCGGATCAGTTTCATGTCATTTTCAAATAGATAAAGTGTCAGGGCTCTTTTGCCATGCAACGAAAGAACAAACTAATTCGCAATTTATTTATTGCGGCTCTTATTCTTCTGGCTTTGTTTTATCTGTATCCAACAGTTAAAGCAGGGATCATGAAGAAGCAAATGAATGATCGTTTAGCGTACATCCATGAGAAGACGGATATCCCTCTCGATATACTCAAGGAGAAGATATTCCGTTTTGACTTTGACCTTTTACAGCAAGTTCGAGAGATTGAAGGTCTGGATGAGACTACTCGCGATGAGCTGCTGACCGAGATTACTGAGCTTCGCGGTGATTTTTACGACGCTCTCTCTGAGGTTCAGGACGGTTCGATAAAACTTGGACTGGACTTGCAGGGCGGTATGCATATCGTGCTTGAGGTTAATCTGGTCGAGTTGATGGACCGCCTGGCAAAGAACCGGGACGCCATTTTCGACGAGATATCCAAGTCGGTGCATGACAAGCTTTTCGCTGATCCAACGGCAAACTTCGAAGATGTGGTACGCGAGGAGTTCAAGGATCACGATATCCCCATGGCACGTTATTTTGGCGACCCACGCCAGTCGGATGCAGAGATAATTCGTTACATCCGGAAGCAGGCAGAGGAAGCTATTGACTTGACATTGACCAAGCTTCGTAACCGTGTAGATGAATTTGGTGTCAGCGAACCGTCAATTACCAAGCAGGGTTCACGAAGGATAGTTGTCGAACTTCCCGGTGTTCAGGATCCAACAAGAGCCAGGAACCTTATCGGTCGTACAGCTTTGTTGGAATTTAAACTTGTTGCCAAACCGGAAATTACTGCAAAAATAGTCCGTGATATTGACGAAATTGTAAAAAAGAGTCTCGATGAATCCTCTGAAACTTTGGATGCTGAAACTGCCGAGGAAAAACTTGAAACTGATTTAGCAGTCGTTCCTGAAACTGATGTTAAAGAAGAGACAGTTGGTGAAGAAAGCGATTCAGCCAAAAGTAAGTTCGAAGAGACATTCATTGACGAACAAGCACCGGTTGGGGAAGATACAACGTTTGCCTTTGATAAGGATCAACCATTCGTATCGTTGCTGAATGTTGGTGATCGTCAAATTGTGGTTCTTGACAAAAATAAAGATGCAGTAGAGAGATATATAGGTTGGACAGAAGTTCAAGACCAGATTCCTCCGGAATATGAGTTCCTCTGGCATTACAAGATGGATGAACGCGGAGGCGATAAGTTCTGGTATCTCTACCTTGTGCATTCACGCGCGGAACTTACCGGCGCTGCATTGTCTGATGCACAGGTAAATTTGAGCAGTGGTGCAAGCAATCCCGGACAGGCAGGACAGGGGATTGTCACCCTTACGATGAAACGTGAAGGCGCAAGAAAATTTGCCCGTATCACCGGAAGCAATATCGGCGAGCACCTGGCTATCGTTCTTGATGATAAAATTCATATGGCGCCACGGATAAAGGTAAGAATCCCCAACGGATCGGCTATAATCGAAGGCGCTGAAACTATAGAAGAAGCCGACGATCTTGCCATTGTATTAAGGGCGGGTTCATTACCTGCACCGGTCAGGATAATAGAGGAACGCACAGTTGGGCCAAGCCTGGGAGCGGATTCAATCAAGGCTGGAGCATTCAGTGCGATTGTCGGAATAATCCTGGTGATGATTTTCATGGCATTTTATTACCGTGGAAGCGGATTGATTGCAGATTTCGCATTGCTGCTGAATGTTATTTTCCTGATGGCGGTGCTTGGAGGTTTCGGCTTCACCCTAACCCTGCCTGGTATTGCTGGAATTATTTTGACTATCGGTATGGCGGTTGATGCCAATGTGCTGATCTTTGAGAGGATCAGGGAGGAGCTGGCGTCCGGAAAAACAGTCTGGAATTCGATTCAAGCTGGCTTCGGACGTGCGTTTGTTACAATTATGGACGCTAACATCACTACCTTGATTGCCGGGATTGTCCTTTACCAGTTCGGCACCGGACCACTCAAGGGTTTCGCGCTGACATTGATGATAGGAATTGTAGCTTCCATGTTCACAGCGTTGGTAGTTTCGAAAGCCATTTTTGATTATATCACAACTACAAAGTCATTGAAAACACTGAGCATATAAATCATGTTTCAAATAATAAAAAATCCGAATTTTGATTTTCAAAGTAAGCGCCGAATAGCATTTATGATCAGCGCCGCGATAATTCTTATTGGGCTTATTGCAACTGTAATTCGAGGGGGACCCAACTATTCCATAGACTTCGTTGGTGGAATACAGGTAATCCTGCGTTTTGAAAACTCGGTGGATGAAGCGACCATGCGTTCTACACTTTCTGAATTGGGTTATCCTGATGCGGAAGTGAAAATGGTTGTTGGTGGAGGCAGGCGTGATCTGATGATACGGCTTATCCAATCATCCGAAGGCACTGATCAGGTGGCTGAGGTTGAAAATCAGTTAACCGAACATTTTAAAGATAATCCTTATGAAGTCCTCAGCGTGGATCAGGTTGGACCGAAGATTGGTCGTGAACTTCGTAAAGCTGCATTAATGGCAATTGTAGCTTCATTGTTCTTTATCGTAATCTATATTTCATGGCGATTCCAATATCGATTTGCCATCGCCGCGATTATCGCCTTGATACATGATGTGTTAATAGTTTTTGGATTATTTAGTATATTGAACCTGCAAATGAGTCTTGCGATTATTGCAGCATTCCTGACTATTGTAGGATATTCGCTTAATGATACAATCGTTGTTTTTGACCGAATCAGGGAAAACGTCAAGCGAATGCGGTTTAAAAGCCTTGTGGAGCAGATAAATACATCGATCAATGATACTCTTAGCCGTACAATATTGACCTCCAGCACAACTTTGATCGTAGTAATTATATTATTCATTTTCGGCGGGTCCGTAATCCATGATTTCGCGCTTGCTCTGCTCGCAGGAGTATTAGTGGGAACCTATTCTTCTATTTTTGTTGCCAGTCCTATCCTGGTTGAGTGGAACCTGTGGCATCCTGATAAACGTAGCAAGAAATAAGTGGGGCTCTGCATAAATCGGAACCCTGCCCGGGCATGAAGCCCGGTTTTTTATGCTGAGAAAAGGGACTATTTTCCGTAACATTTAGAAACAGTAGTAAATTTCGGGGAAATTAATGGCAGTCCGTGTGGTAATAGGCAGTCAGTGGGGGGATGAAGGAAAAGGCAAGGTTGTTGATCTGCTCAGTTATGAGGCGGATATAGTAGCCCGTTACCAGGGGGGACCTAATGCGGGACACACTGTTGTTATCGAAGGCGAACAAACAATTCTGCATCAAATCCCTTCCGGGATAATGCACCCTGATGTAGTATGCTGCCTTGGCAATGGATGTGTTATTTCACCGCCTGGATTGTTTGAAGAAATCAGGAGTCTTGAGGAACGTGGAATCATAGTTGATGACCGACTGCTGATAAGCGAACATGCACATGTGATCATGCCCTATCACCGTGCAGTAGATGATGCTTCGGAAAAAGCGGCTGGAAAAGAAAAAATTGGTACAACTGGAAAAGGAATAGGACCGGCATACTGCGACAAATATAATAGAAGCGGAATTCGTGTAGTTGACCTTAAGAATATTGAAAGGCTGTCTGCGCAAATTAAAAAGAACGTTAGAGATAAAAACCGCTTCCTGACCAAATATTATAATGCAGACCGTCTTGATGCGGATCGAATAATAACTGAATTCCAGGATATTCAAAAGAAGCTGGAACCATATATTTCGAATGTATCCCTTTATCTTGATAATGCAATCAGGGAGAGGAAGAATATACTGATTGAAGGGGCACAGGGTACTTTACTTGATATTGATCATGGTACATACCCTTATGTAACAAGCTCTAATCCCACATCCGGAGCAGCGTCAACAGGTTTGGGAATCGGACCGGGAAAAATTGAACATGTTCTTGGAGTATTAAAAGCATATACGACACGAGTGGGAAATGGACCATTCCCCACTGAAGTAGGTGAACCGTTACAGTCGGAGTTCAGGAAACTGGGTGGAGAGTTCGGTGCGACAACCGGAAGAGCAAGAAGATGCGGATGGTTTGACCTGGTAATTGCACGATACTCCGCCAGGATCAGCGGGATTAATCATTGGGCGGTTACCAAACTGGATGTTCTAAGCAGTTTCAAAGAAATTCAGGTATGCACAGCATACAAATATGGTAAAGACGTAATAGAGGAGTTTCCCTCAGAGCCATGGATTCAAGAAGAAGCAGTGCCTGTTTACCAGACTTTGCAGGGATGGGATGAAGATATTTCAAGAGTGCGATCATACGGCGAATTACCAATTAAATGTCGGGAATATCTTGATTATATTCAAAATGAAACGGGAGTTTCAATTGCCTCGGTGAGCGTGGGAGCAGACCGTGAGGCGACAATCTCTTTTCGATGAAAGAAGTATTTTACAGATTCTGTACAATAAATAATATAACCGTATTTTAGCATTATTGAGGGTGTAGCTCAGCTGGTAGAGCAGCGGCCTTTTAAGCCGAAGGTCCCGGGTTCGAATCCCGGCACCCTCACCAATATTATCAAAGGGTTAGGCGTTACGCTTAGCCCTTTTTT
>Ga0075120_10001463_pt1 | contig 18327 bp, 15 predicted proteins | sample AntAceMetag02UKL_FD_69792 | JGI IMG/M metagenome (GOLD analysis project Ga0075120, IMG submission 69792) | Saline lake microbial communities from Ace Lake, Antarctica - Antarctic Ace Lake Metagenome 02UKL | ecosystem: Environmental > Aquatic > Non-marine Saline and Alkaline > Saline | place... | reverse complement strand
GCCGGGTCCTTGGCCAGCGCCCGCATAACGATTTCCTCTAATAGCGACGGGATGGAAGGGCGAAGTTGACGCGGAGGTGTCGGAGCGTAGGTCACGTCGGCTACCAGGGCGATGTTGTCGAAGGGCAGGGCGCCGGTGAGTACTTCGTATAGCAAGATGCCCAGCGAGAAGATGTCGGAGCGGATGTCCACCTGTTGGTGGTGCCGGCCCAGTTCCGAGGCCTGCTCCGGCGAAACGTACTCGGGGGTGGCGACGCCCAACAGGCCAGCGCGGGGATAGCGCAGGTCTCTGGAGATGCCGAAATCGCACAACACCGCCTGGGGCACACTTCCCCGCAGGAACTTTAACCGGCGCTGGCGGAAGAGCACGTTGGCGGGTTTGACGTCCAGGTTGATGACGTATCGCTCGTGGATGTGCTCCAGTGCGGCGGTCAGTTGGCGACCGATGCCCAGCGCCCCCAAAAGGCTCAGGCGGCGTCCCCCGTCTGACGGCGGGCGAAGCGGGCCTGTGGTGGTGGGACGGGTCAGCCGGCGCTCGAGGGACTGCCTACTCAGCAGTTCCATGGCATAGTACCAGCCCCAGCCAAAAGGTAACCGCTCGCGGGCGGCGTAGACCGGGCGGTGGTAGCCGGCAAGTGGAAAGACGCGCACCACGCTGGGGTGATCGAAGCGGCGCAGGAAATCGGCCTCGGCCGTCAGCGCAGCCTGATGTTCGGGCTTGGCGACTTTGAGTGCCAGACGGCGGGGCAGGTCGGGCCGGCGATACTTCTCGCGCACTTCGACCTCGAAGACGCGTGCCATGCCGCCACGCCCCCTGAACCCGCGCACGATGCGGTAAGGGCCGACGACGTCGCCGGGCTGTATCTGGTCTAGTCTCTCACTCATCGTTCTGTTTGTGCTCCGGTGGGGGCGGAGTTACCCCGCCCTTGACTACGACGGCACCTGTCGGGTCGGCCCGCCTCGCTGGCCTGGCCCGGGCTGTTGAGGTCCCTGTGCCGGCCCACGTGGTGAGGCGAGTTCGGTAGGGGGAGGCGTCTGCTGCGCCGGCCCAGGTGGTGAGGCGAGTTGGGTGGGGGGAGGCGTCTGCTGCGCCGGCCCACGTGGTGAGGCTAGTTCGGTAGGGGGAGGCGTCTGCTGCGCCGGCCCAGGTGGTGAGGCGAGCTGCGTGGGGGGTGCCCCCCCCTGAGCCGGCCCGGACGGTGGGGCCGGACGGCCCCCCAGTTGGCGCGTCGTGCCTCCCAGTCGCTTGAACTGCAGCCGCGTCTGGCCGACCTCGATGATCGCGTCCGGCTGGAGCAACACTCGTTGGCGGGGCTGGATTGGCATGCCGTTGACCCGCGTGCTGTTGGTGCTCCCCTCATCAGTGATGAAGAATTGCGTCTGCTCCAGTTGGATAGAGAAATGCGGGTTGGAGGTGTATTCATCGTACAGTGCGAAGTCGCAGAACTGGGGGTCGCGCCCCACTTTGACCACCTGAGTCGCGAGACGGAACTCTTTCCCCATATTAGCACCCTGGAGGATGACCAACTTGCCTGGCGCACGCTGCGGCATAGCGCCCAAGTGCTTGGTGACTCCCTTGAGCACGCCGGTGGTACGTGCGACCACCTTACGGGCCAGTTCACCTCGTGTCCGGATGAGCAGGATGAGCAGCACCAACAACCCCACCGCCAGCGCAGCCAGAACGACCAGGAGCCACCAGTACGTGCCCAGCCACTCCACCAGGTGTGCGCAGCCCGTCTGCTCTGTGGGTTCCCAGGTGACTTCTATCGTCACCGCCTGAGTTTCCATCCGTTCGCCCAGGTATGCGTCGTCTGCCTCGCCCGTCAGTGTGAACTCTTGCACTCGCGTCTCTTCAGTCGGCGTCACGACGGTGCTCACGTCCCAGGTGAAGTCGTAAGTTGGTGGTGTGGTACTCGCGCCGATGAAAGCGCCGTTCGCGAAATAGCGCACCTCCGCCGGGTCGCGGGGCGCGTCGTCTACCAGCACCACTTCCGCGCTGAGATGGACGGGAGTGGAGAGATAACGAAAGTCCGTCCTTTGGGTGGACAGCAGGAGACAGGACGTCTCAGTGTGGGAAATGGGCACTGTGACCGGTTGACCTTCGGTCGAGGAGGTGAGCCTGAGCCGCGGCTTCTCCAGAATTGAGGAGATGGTGACGCTGCTCTCGGCCGAGCCGATGGGGGTGTCTACGCCGATGTTCAGCGTGTAGTCTCCTTTCGGCAGGCGGGTGCTATAGGTGACCAGGTACTGCTGCCGCTGGGTCATCAGATGCCCGAACAGGTCCAGCACCTGCTGATGAGTCCCATCGTTGTTGTGCAACTGGTAAAGGCCGTACGTCTGGTGGGCCAGGCGCTTCAGGTTTTCCCCGGCGCTCAGGTCGCGGTTGCGCTGTGCCATGCCGACGGTGTAGAGGGAGATGTCGGCGTTGTTTGCCTTGCGGATGATGTCCTCTTCCCGCGCCGTGTCGCTGAAGTCGGGGTCGACGCCGTCCGAGAAAACGACGATGACTTTGCGACGGTGGGAAAGGACGTCGCGGATCGTCGCATCGGTGTGAGCCGTGAGCAGGCGCAGCGCCTCGTCCAGCCCTTCGTAGAGGGGGGTGCCGCCACGCACGGTCTCTCCCTCCATCGTCACCAGCGCATTCAGCACCAGATTGGTGTCCACCGGGTTGTACGAGAAGTCCTCCTCGGGCTGCAACGCTCCGTCCTCCCCCACGCCGACGATCCCGATTACATCGTCATCGGCGGCGCCGGTGACGCTGAGCCGGTTCACCAACTCACGCACCAGGTCGGTAGCCTCCTTGATGCGTGGGTCGCGCGGAGCGGAGATGCCCCCCCGGTCTACCACGACCACGATGGCCAGGCCGACCGGTTCGTAGAAGATGGCCGGCGTCCCGATATCCCCCCCCGCCTCTTCGATCTGGAAGTTCTTGGACGCCAGGTCATTGATGGTCTGGGCTGTGCTCTTATCAATGACAGAGACGTACGTGCGCACTTCCGGCGGGGCGGTGGTGGTGTCTGGAGTGCCCTGGATGATGACCAATGGACCTGTTCCTTGGGCCTGGCTGGCGAGAACCACCGTCAGCAGAATCAGGGCTATCATGGAGCAATGGACAATGGCCCACGACCAATGACCAATGAACGGAGAGCGCGGGTTCTTCCTCATAGTTTCATCCTCCTTCAGACTTCTCTGGACTTCGGAAGTTTTCCAAACTTCCGAAGTCTCTCAACGACTGACCTGGACAATCACCACAGTGACGTTGTCCTCCCCCCCGGCCCGGTTGGCCGCCTCGACCAACCTGTCGCAACTGTCCTGGGGCGCGGTGGAGGTTTTCCAGATGTGCCAAATCTGCTCGTCGGGCACCATGCCGCTCAGACCATCGGAGCAAAGGAGCAGGGCCTCGCCTGGGGCCAGCCGCTGCTCGAACAGATCGGGCTCTGTCCTGGGCTTGTCACCAATGACGCGGTAGATGACGTTTTTCTGGGGGTGATTGGCTGCTTCCTCTGGCGTGATCTGGCCTGTGGCGACGAGACGCTGGACCAATGAGTGGTCGGTACTGATCTGGACTATGCCATCCTGTTTAAGCAGGTAGGCGCGACTGTCTCCGACGTTGGCGATGGCAGCCGTGTCGCCTATGAAAAGCGCCATCACCAGAGTGGTGCCCATATCGGTGCCGGCGGCCCTGCGCTGTTCGTAGACGGTCCGGTTGGCAGCCTGGGTCGCGGCAGTGAGCCATTCCCCGGCTTCGGGCAGCGGCTTGCCAGCGGCCGCCGGCGCCAACGCTTCGCTGATGGCCAACTGCGCGATAGTGCGGATAGTCAATTGGCTGGCCACGTCACCGGCCTCGTGTCCCCCCATGCCGTCAGCGACGATGAACAACCCCACCGGCGTGCTGATGGAGCGGAATACCGGGGCGGTGTCAAGAGTCAACAGGCTGTCTTCGTTCAACGAGCGTTCTTGCCCCACATCGGTGCGGCGGCCGACGACGAGGGTCACGCTGGCCGGACGGCGGACTTCCTGCAAGGCGGTCTCCAGTGTCGCGGCGAAGGTGGCTGCGTCAACAAACCCCTGGGGCGAGCCAAGAGCCAGGGCGAAGAGGCCCGCCACCGATTCCGGCAGCGTGACGTGGGGAGTGTATTGCGGTTGCCCTGTCGCCAGGTAGAACAGCGCCGCGGCCAGCCCCCGCACGTCCTGAGACGGGATTACCCCGCCCTTCGATGCCTTTGAACGGGCTGCAGGTGGAATGACGTAGGCCGTATGCAGGTGTGCCCAGCGAGCCGTCTTCCTCTCCACCGCGATGTGGCTCAGCAGGGACGGAGTTGCCCCGCCCCCATGCAGCGTGACCTGGTGGCGGTGCAGGTAATCCAATGCCTGCGCCAGGGACACGCCCCACTCCAGAACCTGGTGGAGCGGTTGGGGCACGGGAAGGGTGGTCGCTAGCGGTGGGGAGAACTCAGGCTCTATCAGGTAGTGACGAGGGGGGCCATAGGGGGTCTCAGCGAAGACACCGCGGGGCAGGAGCAAGCCAGGGTGCTCCAGGCGCATTCCCAGCAACTGGGCCTCCATCGCAAAGGCCTGCCCGTCGGCGCTTTCCTGAATCAGGTAACGAAGGTGCAGCGGTTCAACGCCGGACAGGTCTGCCCCGCAGGAGGAACAGAACCGTTCCTCGGGGTCTGTCGCCTCCGCCTGGCAACTGGGGCACAGGCGTACTGGTGTGCTGTCCTCTACCAGGTAACCGTTCAGTCGTTCATTGATGGCGCGTATTTCCACGACCACGTACCGCCCATTGTTGAGTAGTGTGCCTTCCGGCAGGGGGGCAAAGGCGACGCTGGCCTCTGGGAGTGGACGGGTGTCGGGCAGGGGGCGGGGTGACCTCGCCCCTACCTGGTCGGAGCGGGTGAGCGGTTTGGTCCGCTGCCGCGAGACATCCGGCCTAGCCGGACTTTGCGCCGTCAGCGTTGCGCCGCAGCGATGGCAGAAATGAGCGCTTTCGCGATTCTCATAGCCGCAGTTTGGGCATTTCATCGTCATACCTCCCCCGTGCTGGCGTGGAAGACGAACTCCACCCCGCCGATACTCAGCCGCCAGTTATCGCGCAGGAGGTTGCGACCCGTGCGTTTTTCATTCACGTAGACACCGTTCATTGAGCCGAGGTCTTCGACGACCCAACTCCCTCCCCGCTGGTAGATGCGGGCGTGGCGGCGGGATACGGTCTCCCAGGCGGGAAAATCCTGAGTGATGACCAGGTCGTTTTCCGTCGCCCGCCCGATGGTGACACTGCCCGGCTTCAGGTCGAAGCGGCGCGGGCCGCCGGGTGTGCCGATGCTCTCCAGGTGCGGGGCGATGGGGAGCGGAGGTGGGGGAGGAGGAGGAGGTGGTGGTGGTCGTCTTTTCCTCCGCAGGATCCATAGTATGAGCAGCAGGCCCAGGATCAACAGCGGGGCCAGGCAGATTAGCATAGCCAGGGACCACTGTTGGGTGAGAATCCTGGTCGCGATCTCAATGAGAGAGGGAGTAGGAGCGAGAGTGCCGGTTGGCGTTGGTGTGGTGGTCGGTGTTTGAGCAGAGGTAGGAGTGAGAGTGCCGGTTGGCGTTGGTGTGGTGGTCGGTGTCTGGGTAGAGATAGGAGTGAGGGTGTTGGCTGGCGTTAGTGTCGTGGCTGGTGTCTGAGCAAAGATAGGAGTCAGGATGTTGGTTAGTGTTAGTGTGACGGTTAGTGTAGTCGTCGTCGGAGCGAGGGTTTGGCTCACGTCCGTCGCCGGTATTATCGCTGCGGCCTCCAACACTCTATCCTCTGCTGCTTGGGAACTGGCTGGTCGCGGTGCTGGCGCGGCGCGAAGCGGCAGGACCACGCCAGCCGCCATGAGCAGCGTTAGCCCGGCTACAATGAGCAATCGTTTGTTCGCTTCACGTGTCATAGTTATTCTCCCTTGTGCAAAAGCCCTCGCAGTCACAGAACCATTGTTAGTGTACACACTTTGTGCCAAATGCGCAAACGTGACTCCCAGTGCTCAACAACGCCTTATGATTATTATACTCATCTCTTAACATCATGTCCAGCCGGAGAAACCCCATCATCCGTAAGGGGAATCAGAATGGCCAACGAGGTCGGCGTACACTGTTTCGATGCGGTCGGCGATGCGCGGCCAGGCGTAGGATTCGGCCCAGCAGGCGGCGCGCTGTCCGATCCGCCGCCGGAGTCCCTCGTCGGTCAGCAACTGCGTGATCTTGGCGGCCAACGCCGCTGGGTCGCGGGCCGGGACGCGGTAGCCCGTGCGCCCGTGCCTGACCAGGAAGGGTAGTCCTCCCACGTCGGAGGCGATCACTGGCGTGCCACACGCCATCGCCTCCAACGCCACCATCCCAAAACTCTCGTAGTCAGAGGGCATCACCACCATCTCGGCCGCTGAGTAGTAGTATTGCAGTGTGTCCTGATCCTTGGCCCCCAGGAACGTGACGATGTCGCCGATGCCCAGTTCCTCCCGTAGTTCTTGCAGGCGTACCATCTCGTCGTCCTCGCGGATGCGGTCGGGGTCACCGCCGATGATGGGAACGCACAGCACCTCGCCCAGTCCCGGCCGTCCGCCGATGATCTGAGCCATAGCCTGCAGCAGGTTGTCGATACCCTTCAGCGGTTCGATGCGACCGACGAAGAGAATAATGCGGCGATCGGGACACAAACCAATGCGCTCCTTGGCCTGCGCTGCGGGGATGGGATAGAAGCGCTCCGTGTCTACTCCGGGCGAGATGACGCGGATGCGGGCCGAGTCAGCGGTGTAGAGCCGTGCCAGTTGCTCCTTCTCGGCGGGCGTGGCCGCGATCAGCACGTCGGCAAAGCGCACAATCTCCGTCTCGACTGCAATACGGCGCGCCGTCTCCCGCTCTTCGGGACGCTGCGCCACAGCGTCCTTCATCTTGCCCAGCGTGTGAAACATATGCACGATAGGTATGTCCCAGCATCCGTGCAACTCCCGCGCCACCACACCGGAAAGCCAGTAGTGGCTGTGCAGGACGTCGTAGCGGATAGAGTCGGTCTCTGCCTGCGCCAGCACACCTTCCACGAACTCCGGCAGGTGATCGTAAACCAGGTGCTTGCTGTAAGGATGCTCAGGGCCAGCGGGGAGATGGATCACCCGCGTCCCACCGCCCAGTCCTCTAGCGTGTGAGAAACCAGGTTTTTTCCGAAAAACCTGGTTTCTGGTCCCGTCATCAATACGGGGAACGCTGGAGTCTTGCGAGCGCGTGTAGACGTCCACGCGATGACCCCGGCGGGCCAGTTCGCGGGACAGATCACGCACGTAGACGTTCATCCCGCCCGTCTCCTTGCCGCCCAGCGTGGCCAGCGGGCAGGTGTGTACACTCAGCATCGCGATGCGAAGATCAGACATAGCACTTCCCTTAATGCACAGAGGGGATTATACTATACTTGGTGTACTGGGGAAGTGTAGAACGTAGCGCATGAGGCGTGGAACGTGAGACGTGAAACGTGAGAGAAGGAGATGGTGTTATGAAGGGGAATCTTCACATACGGCGATTGGGACTTGAGGATTATGACGAACTCTTGGCGTTGTGGCAGCGGGCGGGGCTGCACTCGCTCAAGCCCCGGGGGCGCGATAGCCGCGCTGGTCTGGCTCGGCAACTCGCCAGCGGCGTCCAGACGATTCTGGGGTTGGAGGTAGACGGTCAATTGGTGGGTATAGTCGTCATCACTCACGACAGCCGCAAGGGGTGGATCAACCGGCTGGCGGTAGACCCCGACCACCGCCGGCGGGGCTATGGAGCCCGGCTGATCGCGGCAGCCGAGGAGGTGCTGTGTGAGCAGGGCATACACGTCATCGCGGCCCTCATCGAGAGTGACAACCCCGCCTCGCTGGTGCTGTTTCGAAAGGTGGGCTATCTTGAGATTGACCCGGGCGTCCATCACCTGACGAAGCGCGACAGCGACGACATCTGAACCCGGCTTCGCCGACGCGCTACTTGTAACGCTGATAGCGCTGAAACACTTCGCCGACGCTGCGGCCTTCATGGACACGCAGGATCACCTCGCCCAGCAGATTGGCGACGGAGAGGACAGTCAGATTGGGCAGTTGCTTCTCCGGCGGAGTGGGGATGGAGTTTGTGGTCACGAATTCCTTGACAGGGAGTCCCCGCAGCCGTTCGACCGCTGGCGGCGAGAAGACGGCGTGAACGAAACACAGGTAAATCTCGCGAGCGTTGTGCTTCTGGACGATGTCTACCGTGTTGAGCATTGTGCCGCCGGTGTCCAACTCCTCGTCCACGATGATGACGTCGTGACCCTCCACTTCGCCGACCAGTGTGAGCGCTTCCGTGCCGGCCGCCACCCGCCGTTTCTCGATCAACGCCAGGGGCAAGCCCAATTCAGCCGCCAGGTTGCGTGCCTTCTTAGCGAAACCCAGGTCTGCGGAGACGACGACCGTCTCTTTCAGTTGCTTGTCGCGAAAGTAATCGGCGAGGATAGGAAAGGCGGTCAAGGTATCGCCTGAGATGCTGAAGAAACCCTGAATCTGATCGGCGTGCAGGTCGAGCGTTATATAGCGGTTGGCACCGGCGACGCCGATCAGATCAGCCACCAATCGGGCGGTGATCGGCACGCGAGGTTGATCCTTCTTGTCGGAACGGGCGTAAGCCAGATAAGGGATGACCGCCGTGATGCGGTCCGGCGAGGCCCGTTTGAGCGTGTCCAGGAAGATCAGCAACTCCATCAGATTGTGGTTGACCGGGGACGAGGTGGTCTGGATCAGGAAGACGTCCTGGCCGCGCACGCTCTCGTGTAGTCGCACAAAGATGTTCTCGTTGGAGAACTGGACGACGTCGCGCCCTGACAGTGGTACACCGAGATACTGGCTGATCTCCTCGGCTAGCGCCGGACAACCGCTGCCGCTGAACAGTTTGATGGTCCTGTGCATGCCCCCCACAATTTCACCCATTGGTCTCAAACTCCGGTTGTAGGATGCTCATCACGTACTGATCGTGGTACGCTCTCTCCTTGAACACCGCCTCGCGGGAGGTGCCTTCCCGCCGGAAGCCGGCCTTCTCGTAGCAGCGGATGCCCCGTCCGTTGTCTGCGTCCACCTGCAAGAAGACGCGATGCAGATTCATCTCGCGGAAGGCCAGACCCAGCAGCGTGCGGATGGCGTCGGTGCCGTATCCCTGGTTCCAGTACCCCTTTTCGCCGATGACGATGCCCAATTCGGCGTAACGATCCTTCCAGTTGATGGCGTGCAGACCGACGTTGCCGATGTGCACCCCGTCGGCGGTCTCGATGGCCAGCACCACACTCTCATGTCGCTCCAACTGCTCCAACAGGTTCTCGAACCAGCGTTCCTCCTGTGCCAACGAGAACGACAGGTAGACCAGCAAATGGCGGCGCACTTCGGGATCGCCGAACCACTCGACGAAGCGCGGCAGGTCATCTCGTTCGATTGGCCGCAGACGGACTTTCTTCCCCACGATCATATTTCCCCTCCCAGGTGACAGGTATCGTTCAGGAGCACAATGCGCGGTCGCACCGGGTTCACTTCGACGATGCTCAGCGACCCGTTGGCGAAGCGGAAAGGCGAGAACCGGCCTGTCAGCCCGATCAGGTGGTTGAGGTAGGCGCCCAGGCTGCCACCGTGGGCCACCACACCAACTGCCCCATCCGCATGCCGTGAAAGGACCTCGTCAAACGCGGCCACCACGCGTGTCCGAAACTGCACGTTTCCTTCCCCGCCAGGTAACACGAGATTCTCCGGATCCTCTGCCCAGCGCTGCGCCACGTCCGGGTACTGGACCATCACCTGCTCCCACGTGAGCCCGGTCAGGTTGCCAACGTCGTACTCCTTGAGCCGCTCGTCGGGCGCCACCGGTACGTCCAGCGCCTGCCCGATGATCTCCGCCGTCTCCTGCGCCCGCTGCAGCGAGCTGGTGTACAGGATAGCAGGTGGGTCCCCACGCAGCCGCGCCGCCAGGTGGCGAGCCTGCTCCCGCCCCACCTCGTCCAGCGGCGGGTCCGCGCAGCCCTGGATGCGGCCGGCGGCATTCCAGGTAGAACGACCGTGACGAATGAGAAAGAGACGAGGCATCGTTTTACTCCCCAACGATCAATACTTCCGCTGTCTGGCGTGTGCTCAGCACGTACTGATAACCATCCAAGGTGTGTACCCGGACGTGCCGCTTCACCTGCCTCACCATGTCTTCCAAATAAGCGATAGGGGGAATGCCGTCGGCGCGATACGAGATCACGAGTATGGCATCACGAAACCGATCCAGCAAACGGACAAACGCATCGTGAATCGCCGCCGGGTCCACCCAGGGGTTATACACCCGTTTCATCCGCCGATGCTTACTTTGGTAATCTACCAATGTGGGCCAATCTTTATACCGTGCCAGTCCTTCCAGGAAGTGGTAGAAGTGATGGTAATCTACACCGACGCCTTGCTGCGAGATGTACGGAGGGTCAATGTAGACCAGGTCGTAGTCACCTTCGATGTCCCAGGCGTCCTCGTTGAGTGCCTGGTTGGCCCGGCCATTATCCACCACCAGCGCGTTGGCTTCATCCACGAAAGCCCGAAAATGCACCTCGAACGGTGTGTCCCAGGTCGTTTTGTTGCCGAACGAGCGCTCAACGTCGGCAAAGCGGAGGTACAGGTTTTTGCGGTGGAACAAGTTAAACGGTCGCTTGACCAGGCAGGCTTGGAACAGTGTGTAGTAGGCCAATGCGCGCTTGTACGAATCGGGCAGCAGAGCAATGTTTTGCACGACGAGATCCAACCACCGGTTCTCCTCATCGGTGTAGTAGATGTCCTTGAAGGTATCCGCGACAAAGGTGCGATACTCCTGCCCAGGCTGGCGAGACAACAAGCCCTCTACGTCCTCGTCGGTCAGATGGATAGTGTTGTTCTCGATCAAGGCCAGGCCCACAAGGTAGTTGAATCGTAGAATGTCGTTGTAGGTGACCTGCTTGCCCTTCTGCTTGAGCCAGTAGCCGACGACCCCCGTGCCCCCCAAAACATCCAACACCGTATCGAACGAAAGCCCCTGAATGTGACTCCATATCCACCGTACCAGTTTAGCCTTGCTGCCCTGGTAGCGGGTGCTGGGGACGAACTCCGTCTCGATATGTGGTAAATCGAGCGTCAACTGTCCCATGGCCACGATCTTCCCAGACAACGTGTGATAGGTGGGAGAAGCATCAGTCCAAGGGCCTTGGAAATCACCTTCGTGTCGCTGCCCAACGAGTACACACGCCGGGCAGTGTCTATAAAGCCCCTCAGCGTCCAGAGACCATCTTCCGTCTGCACGTCCCGTTCAAGACGGGCAAGGAGCATTCCAAACTCAGTAATAGGAAACATCTATCACCTGTCCAGGATTGTCTGCACCGCCGTATACACATCCACATCCCGCGCCGCGATGCGCTCCACCCACGCCTGTATCTGTCCCTCCCCTGCCCGCGCCAGCATCCGGTCGAGCAACTCTTGCTGGAGGACGTTGAGCAACTCCGTCTTTACGCGTGTCTGCTCGCGCCTGGCCCACAGCCCGCTGGCGTGCAGATTTTCCCGATGCGCAGCGACCGCTTCCAGCACCTCCGGCACGCCGGTGCCGTCCAGCGCGACAGTCTGCAAGATCGGTGGGTGCCAGTGGTTGTCGAGGACATCGCCCGCCCCTCCGTGAGCTCGTTGGGCGAAGGTCTCTGACCGAGCCCTCACCATCTCCAGCGCGCGCGCCGTCCGCGCCGCCCCTGGACGGTCCGCCTTGTTGACCACCAGGACATCAGCGATCTCCATCAGGCCAGCCTTCAGCGCCTGCACCTCATCCCCCATCCCTGGCGCTTCGACGACGACGGTCGTGTGGGCTGTGCACGCGATATCCACCTCCGCCTGGCCGGCCCCGACCGTTTCCACCAGCACGACGGTGAAACCGACCGCGTCGAGCACCTTGATCACGTCGCTCGTGGCCCGCGCCAGCCCGCCCAGGCTGCCTCGCGTGGCCATGCTGCGGATGAAGACGCCGGGATCACCCGCCAGGTCGCGCATGCGCACCCGGTCGCCCAGCAGCGCCCCGCCGGTGAACGGGCTGCTGGGGTCCACCGCCACGATGCCCACCGTCGTGTCCTGGGCGCGCAGCGACTTTGCCAGTTCGTTGACCAGCGTGGATTTGCCGGTGCCGGGCGCGCCGGTCACGCCGACGATATGGGCCTGACCGGTGTGGGGGTAGAGGGCAGCGAGAGCAGTGCGAGCGTCCGAACCGTTGTCCTCGACCAGTGAGATAAGCCGGGCTAGTGCGTACCGATTGCCGGCCAGGGCCTCCGCTACCAGTTCCACGTCAGCCCTCGGTCAATTGCTGGCGGATGAAGTCGGCCACCACCTGGGTGTTCGTGCCTGGGCCGAAGATGCCCGCCACGCCCATCCCCTTCAGCGCCGGAACGTCCTCGTCGGGGATGATGCCGCCGACGAATACCTTGACGTGTCCCAGTCCGGCCTCGCGCAGTCCCTCGGTCACCCGGGGCACCAGCGTCATGTGCGCGCCCGAAAGGATACTCAGGCCCACTGCATCCACGTCCTCCTGCAGCGCCGCTTCGACGATCATCTCCGGGGTCTGCCGCAGGCCCGTGTAGATGATCTCCATCCCGGCGTCCCGCAGTGCGCGGGCGATGACCTTGGCCCCACGGTCGTGGCCGTCGAGGCCAGGCTTGGCGATCAGAATGCGTAGTCGCTCGCTCATCAGCCTTCTCTGCTCCTTGTTGTGGTCGTCTTGGATTAGCAGGGATTATACAATAGTTCGTTTGAGTTGGAAAGGGACGCAGTCCGTTTGACTTTTCACCACCGATGAGTATCATAATAGCGTAGTCTCCATACGGCATGGGCCACTGCCGATACCGTTCAGGGTTGTGACGTTTTGGGCCAGGTACCAAGGGATGTACTTCGGTATTCCCGGCACTTGCTCGTCTTATGGCGGTAGTCAGTAGATTGGCAGGAAGGTCGGGGCGATTCGGTGGGCCGCCCGAACCAGCCGGTCACCTGGGCTGGGTGATGGACGACGCCAATGTCGATCAAGGTGGAGAAAGCGGGGCCGCGAGTGCGGTGTCCTGAGCCTGCCGGTGAGCCACGTCACCCGGTCGGGGTTTCCACCTGCACGGTCATCCCTGGCCGCAGGTTGAGATCGGTGGATTCCAACTCGATGGTCAGCGTGTAGGTGGTGTCGCCTTGCTGTACCACCGCGACCGGCGAGATGGTAACCACGCGCCCGTGCAGCGTCTCTTCGCGGAAGGCGTTCACCTGCACCAGGACTTCCTGTCCCACCCGCACACGTCCGATCTCCAACTCGCCCACATTCTTGGTTTCGATGCGCCAACGGGATACGTCGAGCAGTTCGACGACCGTCGCGCCAGGAACGGCCCACTCGCCCACGCTGACCGGCACGGCCGAGATGACACCGTCGAAAGGGGCCAGCAGCGTCGTGTGCGCCAGATCCGCCTGTGCTGCCTCCAGCGCCAGTTGTGCGCGCTCCACGTCCAGTTGCGCCAGGGCGAGTTCTTCGGACGTGACGGGGTGCTGCGCTTCGTACAAGGCCAACTGCGCCTGTGCCAGTTGCGCTTCGGCATTGGCAATGGCGACGGCGTAACCGTGGTCGGCGGCGCGCAGGTTGTATTGGGCCAGCGTCACGTCGTAGTAGTCCTGGGCCTCGGCCAGGGTGCGCGCCTGGGGTGAGGATGGTGCCCAGGTGTGTGTGCGCGGGTCGTTGAGAACCTTGTCGTACTCGTTCTGCGCGTCCGACAGCGCCCGCGCGGCATGCTCCAGTTCGAAACGATCAATGGTGTCCTGGTTGTCGCGCTGGCCGGCCTGCACGCGCGCTTGAATCAGTGCGGTCTGCGCGTTGGTGATGACCGCCGTCGCTGCCAGTACCCGTTCCGGGATAGGCGTGGCCTGTGCCTGCAACTGGGCCAGTTGGGTCTGAGCGGTTTCCAGTTCCAACTCCGCTTGCGTTACCCCGCGCTGCAATTCAGTGGTGTCAAGTGTGGTCAGCGTCTGCCCGGCCTCCACGCTCTCGCCGACCTCGACCGGGACTGACGCGACAAAGCTCCCCACACCAAAACTCAACGCTATCTGACGGGCAGGTTGCAGCACGCCGTTGGCAGTGATACTGCTGGGGGCCGATTGAGAGGACAGGTCGGAGTCAGGTACACGGGTCGGCGTAGGCTGGGCGCTCGTGCCTGCATTGCACGCCGTCAGGCACAAGGTCAGTATCCCCAATACCAGCCACAGTCTCGGCAGATCCAAAATCGCTCCAAGGGGACTGCCAAATCCCCGGTTCTGGCCTGGGTCTGGCGATCCAGGCCGAGCAGAATTGGATCCATTGAACCTGATTTGTCGTCTCATCACGACCTCCTCTCAATGATGGACACAGGATCGAGCCTGGAGAGCATCAAGGCGATCGTGCCCACGCTGGCGGCGATGACGGCCAGCGGGATGGGCAGCGTGAGCAGCCACGGTGTGGGGCTGAAAAAGTCCAGGGTCAGGCCGCGCGGACCGTAGACGAGGCTTTGCATGCCGAGCAGGCCGACCCCGCACAGCGCCGCGCCGACGACCCAGGCGATGCCGACCACACTGCCCGTCTCTTTCGTTGTGCGCAGCGCAAGCCACCGGCGGCTGCGGCCAACGGCGTTCAAGATGCCGAACTCTTCTCTGCGTTGGGTGAAAAAGATGTGGTTTAACGTCGCCAGGGCAACGGCAGCCACGGCAGCGATCATACATTCGAGCAGGGCAAAGGTGAGAACGATGGACGTTGTCATTTCTCTGTACTCACGTTCTTCAATACCGTAGGTGATGATGCGTGTCTGTGTTGAATCCACGCTCTTTTCCAGCCAGCTATCCAGTTCTGTCTTACGTCCCTCGTGCGGGATGATGAGCAAACGCGGGCCTCGGGACGAAGTGAGTTCGTGGCTGCGCAGGTATTCGTAAGAAGCAAACCCAACCCACGGACGATCGGGGGAGAGTATCCCTGCGACGACCATTTCGGTAGGCATGTCATCCACGACGAGCGTATCGTCGCCATCAGTCTCCCCGCCGATCACGTCGCCCACGTGCAGGTCACGGTTGGCGGCGATCGCCGCCGAAAGCACGATCTCGTTGCTGCGAGGATGAGGCAGACGGCCCTCTTGCACGTGCATGCCGAACAACTCCAAGAGAATAGGTAGGTTGGCCTCGGAGACACCATAGATGTTGACGTCGGTCGCGCCGCCGGGCGGCAGGATCATCTGGACTCCAAGCCGAATGGCCGGGATGGTGCGCGCCACCGCCGGGTGGCTCTTGATTTGGCCCACGATGCCGGGATCAAGTTCAGAGTGGATGGGCGAGATTTCGCTGACGTGTTGCAGATATTCAAAGAACGGCTTCATTGCACCTGTCATAGCCGATAGCAAGAACACCGGAAAGGTGATGCCCAGCACCATCAGCGCCGTGCTGAGGATGATCAGCACCCCGCGCCGCCGGTGGCGCAGGTAAAAGGTGAGGGAAGATAGTGGCCTGAGCGACGAGCGTTTCACTGCCCGGCGTCCTTTTGGTTCTTCGCTCAATTTGCCCCGCTCGACGATGGCCACGGCGTCCAACCGGGCAAAGATTCGCCTGACGCTCAGAAAGGTCAGGGCGACGACGATCAGGGGGATAGGCAGAACGAAACAGAACGGCGCCAGGTTGAACAGGTCCAGCTCCATGCCCAGGTCGTAGAAAAGGCCGTTCTTGAGCCACGACATAATCGCGAGGGCTATGCCTAACCCGATCAGGTAGCCGATCCCGGCCACGGCTGCCGTTTCCAGCGCCAGACGGCGAATCAGTTGCCTTTTGTGCTGCCCCAGGGCGTGCAACAAACCAAACTCACTCAACCTTTTGGTTATGGCGATCCGGTTGATGGTACCGACGACAAAGGCCACGGCGACGGCCACCACGCTGTTGACGACGCCGAAAATGACGTATACTCCGATGCGCGCCATCTTGAGGAACCCGACAAGCATGGCGAACGTCTCCACCTCTGTGTATTTGGAACTGACCGTCGTCTCCAAAAAATCATCCACGGCGGCTTTGCGCCCCTCCCTGGCGACGACGAGCAGACTGGTTGCACGGGGGGCATACAGCTCGTGGCTGTTCAAATACTCAGCCGAGACAAAGCCCACGCGCACACTCGGCCCCGGGTTAATCTCTGGATCACTCTCCAGGATACCTACCAGCACCAGGGGCGCGGAAATGGCCTCGTAGTAATCCTGGTCAATCGCGCGCCCGATCTCGCTGCCAATCTGCAAGTCCAGCGCGCGGGCCACTTCTTCGGAGAGCACGAACTCGTTGCTGCGCGGCTCGAACATCCGCCCTTCCTTGAACCGCACGCCGCAGTGCTGCATCAGATATTGTGCGTCTTCCGGCGAGACGCCCAGCAGCCGTTGAGAATCTGTGCCGAGCAGGGTGGGCAGGGAAATCCACAGCCCGTTATCTGGAATAGCGCGTGCTACGTCCGGGTTGGTCTGGACTTGCGAGACCACGGCCGGATCGAGCGCGCCTCCGGTGGGCATCACCCGGCTGAGCCTGGTCAAGTAACTGACGTTGGCGCGCAAGGGGATGGTATCGAGCACGCCCACGAGGACAAACAACCCTACCGTGGCCAGGCTGATGAGCGCGATCTGCAACAGCGCGCTTCGCTTGTGACGGCGATAATAGGTCAAAGGTGATAATGGATTCATCTCGGTTCCCTCTCAAAATGGTCAACCACCACGTCATCTATCTCGCTCCAAAAGCGGTTCGGCTCCATCCCCAATCAGCAATTCCCGTTTTGGCTTCTGATTTGAAATCTGCGAGCATTTCCGTATACTTGGAGCAAGAGAAACGCGATGGGAACCAGTTGGTTCCACTTTGGTTTCAAGGTCGGGAGAGTTTTCAATGGCAGCGAATAAGCTTCTATCGGCAGACACTCTATTCGCATTGATACGTGCTGGGTTCGAGCAAGTACCAGACCAGCGCGCGGAGAACGCGAGTATCTCTTTGCCGGATGCGCTGATGTCTGGCTTTGCGATGTTCTCATTGAAAGATCCTTCACTGCTTGCATTTGACGAACGCAGAGCAACAGACAGCAACCTGAAGAGCATCTATAGCATAGCACATGTTCCCGGCGACACACAAATGCGTACCATTCTCGACGATGTTGAGCCGGTAAGTATCAGACCAGTGTTCAAAGATGTTCTTCGACAGCTTCAGCGGAGCAAAGAACTGGACAAGTTCATTTTTCTGGCAGGAAGCTACCTCGTTTCTTTGGATGGCACGGGGTACTTCAGCTCGAAGAAGATTCACTGTTCTTCCTGTTTGCAAAAGGTCAACAAGAAGACAGGAGAGGTGACCTACTACCATCAACTGATGGGTGGGGTGATCATTCACCCGAAGCGTCGGGAAGTCATCCCGTTGATGCCAGAGCCGATTATGAAACAAGATGGGGAGACCAAGAACGACTGTGAGCGTAACGCAGCCAAGCGTTTTCTGGCCCAGTTGAAGCATGACTATCCTGATTTGACCTTTACAATCACTGAGGATGCATTGAGTCCCAATGCTCCGCACATTCGTGAGTTGGAGAAGCACGGTTTTCACTACATTCTGGGGGTCAAGGAAGGCGACCACGAGTACCTGTTCGAGCAAGTGGCATTGGCCCGTCAGGAGGGACGGACGACTGAGTTTGAGCGACGAGCAGGAGGCGTAGTTCACCGCTTCTCCTTCGTCAACCAGATGCCCTTGAACAAGTCCAATCCAGACATACTGGTGAACTTTCTCGAGTATTGGGAAATCGGAAAGGACAAGACTCAGCACTTCTGTTGGGTCACCGATTTCACCATCACCAAGCTGAATGCCTTCACGATCATGCGCGGCGGGCGGGCGCGCTGGAAGGTCGAGAATGAGACATTCAACACCTTGAAGAATCAAGGATATCATTTCGAACACAACTTCGGGCACGGCAAGAAGCATCTGTCCGTGGTGTTTGCTGTGTTGATGATGTTGGCCTTTCTCGTCGACCAAGTGCAACAACTGGCCTGCGAGCTGTTTCAAGCCGTTCTGGACAAGAAAGGCAGCAGGAGAAGATTGTGGGAGCATATGCGGGCCTTGTTCAAAACGCTCGAGTTCAAGTCGATGGAACACATATTCAAAGCTATCCTCTACGGATACAAAGCCAAAGTGGTTATCCTTTCCCCTCCTTGATCGTGTATGGAAGTAACGACGATTCATTGTCAGAGAATGCAAAACCAAGGAGATATTCTCGGCCACGCTATTGCTACTCCCCGTTGCAAGAATATCCGCTGGCT
>Ga0075120_10001461_pt1 | contig 18330 bp, 15 predicted proteins | sample AntAceMetag02UKL_FD_69792 | JGI IMG/M metagenome (GOLD analysis project Ga0075120, IMG submission 69792) | Saline lake microbial communities from Ace Lake, Antarctica - Antarctic Ace Lake Metagenome 02UKL | ecosystem: Environmental > Aquatic > Non-marine Saline and Alkaline > Saline | place... | reverse complement strand
CCTTTTGGAGTTTAGCTTTTATCTTGTCACGGAATTGTGCAATAGACATTTTATAACCTCTGCTCTCTGAAAATAAATCTGTCCCATTTATTCTTCGGCTATGTCTTGCACACCAAGAAGTCGCCGGAATTCATCCTCGATGGATTCCCTCACACGGGGTATTTTTTCCATAAAGTCTGTATTAGTCCTCACCCAAATATCAGTAAAATCTTTTATTGTCTCTCCGTTATCTTTCATTGTTAGTGCAATTGAAAATGGTAACGAAGCCGTATATATTGAATCAGCAAATGAGGCAAGTTTATCGCATACCCCTTTGCTAAAATATATTCTGTTTTTTTTATATTTAACCAAAAAATTGTAAAGTAATCTACCCGCATCCTGTCTAAGAGCATCTTTTGATTCTGCGCCTTCACCTTCCGTGAAATCAACGAATCGCTTAAATGCTTCTTCTGTATCTACTATGAGATGATATATCCCTTCTATGGCTTCTGCTTGTTTTGCGAATAACCCGGATGCAGCAACTTGAAAACGATGACTTTCTTTTGTGTATGAAAGTCTGACAGCCTCAACTTCATCTGTGATTTTACCAATATCCTCTTGGGTTGCTAAATTTGCCCCTTTCCGTTTTAAATAAGGAGCAAAGAATGATCCTGCTCCTGAAAAAATCAAAATCAAAACATAAGACCACCAAGGGACGGAAAAATCTTGTCCTGCCAACAAATCCGCAATTTTTTTAAGATCTTCAGGTGTCATTTTTTCTCCTGTCTACTTCACAATTTATTTCACAGTTGAGCCTCACCAATAAGTCGGTCTCGTTTAAGGGGCCAGGTCAAAGAATGTTCCAGCAAACATTTGAAGTTGTTTGTTCTGTCACAAATAGCCTATTTTTAGCCTGCTTGCATAGTGTGTTAGAATGCTGTTGAGTTATTGTCAAATGTTTGCGTCAAATTTAGTTGACCTTGGAACTCGTCAATAGAGTATATTTGAGATTCAGCAGACACATTGAAAGCTTTTATGTGTTTGTTGCCCCCGATGTCGTTATATGAAAGCGTCAAGCCAAGCCAAGGAAATATTAGTTCTTGCGGTGCTATTCCTTGTTCTACCTGCTTAAAATGTAATTTGATCACGATAGAACTTAAAATTATATATGTGAGTGGTAGCATAACTTTAGTGCCAGTATTGTCGATTGATGATGGAAGTAAGTGGTCAATGTTTATTTCCCAGGAATAGCCTGAACCTACTGTTATTTTAAATTCGCCATTTTCTATTATGTTGAGCAAAGTGTCGTCTTCTATTTCTATTTTTACCTTAATGCCGTATTCAATACATAGTTTGTTGATTCTATCCACTTCGTGTTTTAGATCTATGTTCCAGCAAAATTCAATATTTTTCGCAGCACCATTTCCAATGTTATGAAAATTTAGTAAATAAATCATGGCTTCTGAGGTGTCATCATCAGGGCTTGGGGTCCAATTAGTAGGTATGTTGAGTGATTCTGGGTCTGCTGTTTTTGCATAGAAAAATTGGGTGGCAGGGAAAAGGTCTGGGAGGTAAGTGCTTTTTCTCTGTCTTGACATTTCAAGCAATGTTACAAAAATGAAAATAGCCGTAATGCAAGTGCCCATACTTGATAGTAGCGCAATAGTTTGATCAATCGTCACTGAGTCATCACCCTAAGATAGATTAAGCACCAAGTAAGTTATGAGGAAGCAATTGACCTGCCCCCGATGATGGTGTCACTTTTGTAGTTAGTATCAGCGGGACTGAGCCTGACCCTCACTATACGTCAGTCCAAAAACTGTATCGGTCATCCAACGTTTAAAGCCGTCATTATCCACGAATTGCTTGAACAGTTCCGTGTCATCCTTCATGACAGCTGTCATCACACGCATCAGTGCCTTATCATGTTCTATGCGAGCATTCTGTTTGTCAGAATTCCGTTGGGCGTTACGGTAGGCTGTATCTGCAGCTACTCGTTCCGGGATGGTCTCGGTGATCAATATACGTACCCGGTCGGCATCTGCCCATGGGATATCACCGAAGTGATCATTAAAGGTTTTGATAATATTCGAGAGCAGGTCCAGCTCCGGTTCCGGTTTATGACCTCCGGCGGTGGCTGGCACTGGATCAATTTCGGCATCTTCATCGGGCAGCAGGATTTTCTGCATGGCCCGTTTTTCTACACGATAGCTATCCATATCAATTGCATCAAGGATACCCTTGGAGAGATCTTCTTCCTTGGGAGCAGGCAGCTTGGAAACCAGGAAGTTGAGAAAGATAGAGCGTTTCTCCCACTCTGCGTTGGTATACGGCAGCACTGATGATAAAAACCCGTAGGTGCGCACGAAACCCTTCGCTTTACCCTTAAAATCAACCTGGGCATCTTCATCCAGGTCACTCAGATAAACTGCCACACAGGCGTCAAGGATAGGATCGAGTTGATCACGTTCAGCACCGGCAAGGTAACGCTTCACGAAATCGTCAACTTGTACGGTTGAGTAAACCTGCGCTCCATCCAGGTCTGCCTGCAGATCGTGCAGTTTATTGGGGTCTGTCTCCTCAGCCAGTATGGTCGCTCGGTAGTAGTCCGAAAAGGCTTCACAGATAGTGGCGGTTTTATTAAGGAAATCGAGCACGAACACATCATGTTTTTTCGGATGCGCCCGGTTAAGTCTGGAAAGCGTCTGTACAGCCTTGATTCCTGCAAGGGTTTTATCTACATACATGGTATGCAGCAACGGTTCGTCATAGCCGGTCTGAAATTTGTCGGCACAGATAAGGATTTTATACGGTTCCTCCTGAAACTTTGCTGCGATCTGGCTTGAAGGGAATCCATTCAACGATGACTCGCTTACCTTAATTCCTCCATACTCGTGCTCACCGGAAAAAGCGACAATAGCATCAACTTTACTTTTGCGTTCCTTTAAGTATTCACGGATGGAGTGATAATATTGTATCGCCCGCTCAATCCCGTTGGTTACAACCATTACACGTGCTTCGCCATCGATCTTACCCTGGGCCAGTACCTGTTCGTGAAAATGATCAACCATTATCTCGGCCTTGAGCCGGATAGCATGATCATGCCCCTCAACAAATCGGCGCAGTTTTTTCTGTGCTTTTTTAATATCGAACTCCGGATCATCTTCCACAGCCTTGGCTATTTTATAGTAACTCTCAACCGTTGTGTAATGCTCGAGTACATCCAGGATAAAACCTTCCTGGATAGCCTGTTTCATCGTGTAGGTGTGAAAGGCCCGGTGTTTAACCGTACCATCGGTCTGCGGGTCGGGTGCACCAAAAATTTCGAGTGTTTTATTCTTGGGTGTTGCAGTAAAGGCAAAGTAGCTCGCATTGGGCAAGAGTTTGCGGGATTCCATCAACCGGTTAATCTGATCCTCATAGGTTTCATCCTCACCCGTTTCACCTGCCTCTGATAGTGCCTGGGCCATGGCTGCACTGGTGCGTCCACCCTGACTGGAATGTGCCTCGTCGATAATGATCGCAAACTTGCGGCCACGCTGCTCATTGCCTATCTCATCAAGAATAAACGGAAATTTCTGTACCGTTGATATGATAATTTTTTTGCTTTCTTCAATAAACTTTTTCAGGTCACCCGAACGCTCGGCGTGACCTACCGTTGCTCCCACCTGGGCATACTGCTTAATTGTGTCCCTGATCTGTCGGTCGAGCAGAATCCTGTCTGTGACCACGATAATCGAATCGAATACCGTAGTATCGTTTTTTGTCAGAACGATCAACTGATGCGCCAGCCAGGCTATGGAGTTTGATTTTCCGCTGCCTGCCGAATGCTGAATTAAATAGCGCCTGCCCGCACCGTTCCCTCCAGCATCGGCCAGAAGCTTTCGTACCACGTCGAGTTGATGATAACGAGGCCAGACCTGAGTTTTTTTCTTGCGCCCGGTTTTATTATCCTTCGATACTACCACCTGGGCATAATTCTCGAGAATGCTGGTCAGGTTTTCCCTCGTGAGTACCTCACGCCACAGATAGTCTGTTTTGAGTCCATCAGGGTTGGGTGGATTACCTGCGCCGTCGTTCCAACCCCGGTTAAACGGCAGGAACCATGAAGCTTTCCCCTTAAGGTGTGTACAAAACCGCACTTCACTTTCATCCACTGCGAAATGGGCAATGCATCGTCCGAACTCAAACAGTTTTTCCCGTGGGTTGCGGTCCTGTTTATACTGCCAGACCGCATCGCTTACCGTCTGCTTGGTCAGGCTGTTTTTCAATTCAAAGGTAAAAACCGGCAGGCCATTAATAAATAATCCGACATCAAGTGCCCGCTGCGTTTCTTCACGGCTGTATCTGAGTTGCCGGGTAACGGTAAAGCGGTTCAGTTCAAAAAGTTGATTTGCCTTTTCATTATCTGCTGAAGGTGTACCGTAAAATAAATCTATATAATGGGCGCCATGTTTTATTCCATGTCGCAGTACCTCGATGGTGCCACGTTTAGTGATTTCACCCTGCAAACGGGCGAGAAATGAACGCCGGGTGGGACAGTCCTCTTTGAGTGCCAGTGCCTCAGCTACATCGGGCTGGGTATCATGCAGGAAGGTTGAAAGCTGTATAAGGTCAATGCAGTATTCACGATCATAGTCGTAAGGGTTTCCGCCGATCCAGCCCATTCCACCATAAGGTGCAGCTCCCTCGCCAACAGTATTTTCTTTGGGTGGTTCGCAGGGATGCCCAGCCAGGGCCGTGCAGATAAGACGTTCCAGGCCACGCTCTGTTATATCAGTGGTCATGCTTCCATCTCCTCAGGTGTAGCACCCATCTCTTCTATATCAGTATCAAGGATATTATCTGAGGCATCGGTCTCCAACAAATCAACCTTAGGCAATGCGGCTGCCGCTTCACGTACGTCGAGTTTACCGGTGACTACGTCCGCTATCAGACGAATGCGATATTCGTTCAGAAGTTTAATTTCATGTTCAGTGTGTATAATTGAGGTGCTCAGTTGGTCTGTCTCAGAAAGAATAAATTCTATAATCTGGTCTTGTTCACAAGGGGGTGCTACAATAATAGAAATAGCCATGATTCGATCTTTAGTAAGCTTTGGCTGTGCAGCGCCTGAGATCCAAGGCCTGTAATCTAAAAGTTCCATCAATGCGGCAAGGTACCTAAGGTTACCTTTCTTTGGTTTCAGAATATGCGCATGATTGTTAACCCAAAATTTCCCCCTTGCGATGATCGCCAAAGGTAGATTGCGAAGCACCAAGTTTGCTCCATCTTCAGCAATTAAGAGCAATTCGTCATCGAAAATGTAATTGTCGACCTTATCAATTGCGCCCGAAGCACCATAGTAATCATATTCCCTTGATGTCATTGCGCCTCGCTCGGGTCCATTGAGAGGTAAACGGTGAGCATTAAGGCAAAAAAATTCATTTTTCACCCTAGTGACTAGCCAATGCTCTGGCACCTTGCCCAGCCACTTAATACCAGAATCCTTCAAGGGTACATTAGGGTCGAGGCCAAGGGTGACAGCTCGATGAATAATAGCCTGCTTCTGTTCCTTCAAAAGGGTGATTAGTTTTCGCTTCGCCCGCACCAACCGTCGCACCCGTCGGTCAACATAATCCAAATACCGCACGATGGCAGTTTGTTCGGGGATGGGGGGGGTCGCAAAACAAATTTCACGCATCCGAGACTCTGCCAAATCCCACTGACCTATGCGTACACCGTCTGATGCACGTGTAAAATCGGGAACATATGCACGGGAACGAATGGCTGCATGAAAAAAATTACCTTCTATACCTGATAGGTCAAAAATAAAATAAGCAGGGCTAACGATCCCTTCATAACTGGATACGCCGTACGAACCTTGCCATGCCTTCATTTTGTTCATGGCGAACTGCCCCTCTCGTACGACCTTGTAGTTGCTTAAATCATCGGGTATGAAATTGTGGTTTTCTTCAAGGTTGTCCATGTCTCGCAAAATCACACCCTTCTCCCGTACTACAGACAGCAGTGGAAGGTCCGACCGGTTTCTTTCTGTACAACGTTTGAGGGTTTGACGAAGCTTGCGTATATCCCAATGCTCAGGAATTTCCCCCAACGACTCGACACCGGAGTCCTTCATCGCAGGATATGGCTTGAGAGCTGCTAGCATGCCTTGGTCTCCCCGACGATCTCACTAAGCAGTCCTTCAGTCTCCTGTTCCAGCGCCAGGATATCATTACGGATATCCTTAAGGCTGCGCATCGGCTGAGGTTTATAGAAATATCGTGTAAAACTGATTTCATAACCTATCTTAACACTGTCAGGTACGTACCAGGCATCGGGAGCGTAGGGTAACACCTCACGTTGCAGGAACGCCTCTATACCACCGTCTTCTGTTAGCGGGATCTGTTCAGTATCACGCAGGTCGCTGTCTGGTTCGTACTCGACCACGGCTGGCTTGCCTTTTATGTTGGTTTGAAAAAGACCGTGCAGGGGATCGGGTTGAGTTCCTTTTTTATGTAGCTTTTTAATGACCGGCGGGGCACTCTCACTGCGCTCCCCATTTTCCTTGAGTTTTTTTAACTCCGCAGCCTTGTATGCATGCTCCGAGTCAGCACCCTCAATGCGCAGGGGACGCTCGACCGTGACCTTCCAGTAGCCGAAGTCTGCATTATCGAAAATTTTACTCTCTTCAGTTTCTTTAAAATCGAGAAAGGTATCACAGATGCGCTTAATATCGGCTTCACCCAGCTCGCAGTTCTTCTTGCCCAGGTTTTTACGCAAGGGTTGAAACCATTTTGTTGCGTCGATCAACTGTACCTTGCCTTTGCGGTGATCAGGCTTGCGGTTGGTAAGCACCCAGACATAGGTGGCAATACCGGTGTTGTAAAACATATTGAGCGGCAGGGCGACGATGGCTTCAAGCCAGTCGTTTTCTATGATCCAGCGTCGGATGTTGCTTTCACCCTGACCGGCATCGCCGGTGAAGAGCGAGCTTCCATTATGCACCTCAGCGATACGACTGCCGAGTTTGGTACCCTGCTTCATCTTGGAGAGTTTGTTTGCAAGGAAAAGCATCTGGCCATCGCTGGAGCGGGTAATCAGCGAGTATTCAGGGTCACCGGCATGTTCAATCATGAAGCGAGGGTCACGCATCTCCTTTTTACCACCCATACGCTCCAGGTCGGTCTTCCAGCTTTTGCCGTAAGGGGGATTGGAGAGCATGAAATCAAACTCTCTCGAAGGGAAAGCATCGTTAGCCAGTGTGGAGTGCTCAGGACCGCCGATAATATTGTCTGCTGCATCTCCTTCACCTTTAAGCAGGAGGTCGGCCTTGCAGACGGCATAGGTCTCGGCATTGATTTCCTGTCCGAAAAGATGGGTTGCTACCTGCTTACCATGATCGGCAGCCAGTTGCTGCAAAGTTTCTTCAGCAACGGTCAGCATGCCACCGGTACCGCAGGCACCATCATAGAGCAGGTAGGTGCCCGACTTAATATCATCAGCGATGGGTAAAAACATTAACCTGGTCATCAGGCGGACAGCATCACGTGGGGTCCAGTGCTCACCGGCCTCCTCATTATTTTCTTCATTGAATTTGCGTACCAGCTCCTCAAACATCGTTCCCATGCCATGATTGTCAAGGCCTGGATGCTTCGTCGAGCCATCGGAGTTTTTCACGGGTTCGGGGCTAAGGTTAATCTCCGGGGAGGTAAGTTTTTCAATAAGGGTGCCTAGAGCATCAGCCTTTGAGAGCCGCTGAATCTGGTTGCGAAACTCGAAGTTATCAAGAATATCCTGCACGTTGGGTGAAAAACCATCGAGATAGGCCTCAAAATCTGCCTTTAACTGCTGGCGATTGGCCCGTGATTTAAGATCACGCATGGTAAACTTCGAGGTGTTGTAAAATGCCTGATCGGCTGCCTGCCGCAGGGCAGAATCCTGTTCGATCACCTTGGCTTTATCAAGGGATGCTTTCATGTCGAGCACCGCTTGTTTACTGCCTTCCAGTACAGCGTCAAAGCGCCGCAGTACAGTCATGGGCAGGATGACATCACGGTATTTACCACGGACATAAAGATCACGCAGGACGTCGTCTGCAATGCCCCAGATGTAGTTGGTAATCCAATTCAGTTGGCTCTGTTCCATGGGTCTCCATTATATTAAACTTATTGTGGCTTCAACTGTGAACATCAGCACAACCTGGGATTCCATTGCGCCGTACAGGGGAAGGCTATCCTAGTTGCTGCAGTCTTGAGTCTTGATTTCAACTGCAGATTGCTTGCAGCGATATGCCCCAATACAATCGTGACTCAATCATGGTTAACTTTTAAAAACTTTATAATGGTTTAGCCTATTTTACAACAAAAAAAGAGTTAAAAACCTGATAGAAACAGGTTCAAAAGACTAGCAGCTGTATGGACGATGCCGGTGAGCAATCTTCAATATCAGGGAAGGAATCCAGAGTATTGGGGGTTGACCTTCTCCGGAGAAAGCCATACCAGTAAAAAGTAAGACTTTGAAAAAGACCGCCATTAGAATCAAGAGCAAAATTTCTTTCAACTGTACGGTGATGGTGATGAAAAAATTAAGATATGAATCGTAAATATACAAGGCTTTCGCATTATTATACTCCGATAGAAAGAATCACGCCGACAGTTTTAATCTATTCAATTGTCAAAGAGCACGTTAATACGCACATGGCGTATGCAAAATACGATCTCAAAGATAAGGAAAGGCTGCTGTAGCTCTGGTGTTGTTCCTTATAAGCCTGGAGATCTGCTGGGAATCCTGGAAATCAAGGTTTCGACCTCCCCGTTTTTATGCTCAGACTGCATTAGAGCTGTTCGTAACCGAGGTCTACAGACAAATTCTCCTGTCCGGCAGTCACATTGGCAAGGTTGTGATTCCTCATGAGTTCTTTCATTTTCACATGATTTCCTATCCAAACGAATCTGACCCTATGCTCCCGACACACATCAAGGAGCTTTACCAATAAATCGACATTACATATCTTGCGACCCATTCTATTCAACCATCTGTTTTCCTCCCAATGTTGTATCCGCCTCTTCTGTGTGGACTCAACTACATACTTGGATTTAGTATAAACCGTTACCTTGCAACGCTGTTTAAGGGCTTCTATCCCCTTAATTGGCGACATGAGCTCCATACGATCATTGGTGGTACAACGAAATCCCCCTGATAAAGTTTTCTCATGGGTTCTATCATGCAGCGCATGGGCGTCATCGTGCAAAATCGCACTATATCCTCCAGGGCCTGGACTGTTAAGGCAACTACCATCGGCAAATATTGATACTTTTTCAAACCAACTTATCGTGCTGTATGGTATGACTTTTGCTCTTGGATCCAATTGGTGGTCCTCGATTCTTTAAATGGTTTATGAGTTTCAACAAGGCTTCTGCCATTCTCCTCTTTCTGCAAATTTGTGGTGGGTATGGGGGCGCCCTCATACCCGACCGAGCGTTCATATAGCAGTTGCTAACATGACGCCAACTTCTGAAGGATTTAGGCTCCTTCGACCGTTTATGTTTTGAATGGCGTACATCAGCAAAGAGCTTCGGAATGTATCTAAACATTTTCTTCCTTCATCCACTCTGCTGTTATACTCAAACACTCCGTTTCGTTGCGATTCGTTTAGATAGTAAGTTTATTAATGCGTGTGTATTGAATGGATACATCAGCAAAGAGCTTTGGAATGTATTTGAACAACTTATTCCTTCATCTCACCCTTACTGTTATACTCATACATTTTATATAGCTCTTATCTTCAGCTGTATACTACTCACACACTTTTTTCTTACTATTCTATTCTGTAGTCTATTATGTAGTCTATTATGTATTATATTATGTGTGTTACGACCTATGATCGAGCATCCAAACATATCCCGGAGTTGCTTTTGCATGATTATTTCTCCACATCATGCACGGATATGCTCTGTCTGATCCTCAAGGGGCAGGCGGGCACAGTGGCATTGTGCATCACACCAAACTTAAAAGTGTCCCCCTTGGCGCCTAAGGCACGCTTTTGTTTCCTAGGGCTATTCCTGACTAAGGCTGGCTGCACCTTCGTCGTTGTTCTCACTGCTTTAATTATTTATTCAGATCATCTCCTTCCTGTGTTCCCTGCACGATTGCCAGGATTTCTGATTCACGCCAGCAGGTCATACGCATCCCCAGCTTAATGGGCTGTGGATAACGTTTTTCTTTGACGCCCTTCCAAAATGAAGACGCACTCATGCTCAAAATCCCCTTTTCTACGAAAACCCCATTTTTCTTCTTTCCGATGATTTCTCTTAGCCGGATCAAACGGTCGTGCATATTTCACCTCTCCTGTAAATCGTTGTGCGTCTTCGGTCATTCCGATACGCTTACACTTGTAATAAACTGAGGCGATGTTTTTTCTGGCAAAAAGACGACACGGCTACTAATAATTGTTATTTGCAATTGGTAAAACCTAAATCTACGGACTTCAGCTGATCCAAGTAGTCAGACCACCGCTGCATCATCTCCCGACGATCTTCCAGGTGTGATGTACGGTCATATGCCCGACCGTTCGGGCCACCGACCGCATGTGCAAGCTGATGTTCGAGCAGCTCAACAGATTCTCTCAGTACTTGCGCAAGTATCGTGCGGGCGGTAGCTCGAAAACCATGCGGTGTATGCAAGCCTTTATAACCAAGATCTACCAACGCCGCCCGCTCTGCGTTTTCAGACATCGGCCTTTTGGGGTGCCTTGCATTGGGAAACACAAAAGACGTACCTTCGCGACGGGTCAAAGGTTCAAGCTCCTTAAGTATGCTTACGGCCTGATCAGATAACGGCACACAATGCGGCTCTTTCATCTTCATTTTTTCGCCTGAGATATTCCATTGAGCCGTTTCAAAATCAATCTCTGACCATTCGGCATGCCTTACCTCTCCCGGGCGAACAAAAGTCAAAGCATGAAACTGTAAAGCACTTTTTACAATAAAAGAACCACTGTAATCATCTATAGCGCGCAGAAGCCCTTTGAGCTTTTTGGGCTCAGTAATGGCTGCCATGTGCTTTGTCTTGACCGGAGCCAATGCCCCCTTAAGGTCTGCTGCAGGATCACGATCAGCACGGCCCGTAATGACTGCATAGCGCATAACTTGTGAAATATAATTATTGATCTTGTGCGCAGTCTCAATAGCTCCTCTGCTTTCAATGCGCCGCAATACACGCAAAACGTCCGGCGCTGCGATGTCCTGCACAAGTTGCCGCCCCAGCCATGGAAATACATCGCATTCAAGGCGGGATAAAATTATTGCAGCATAACTTGGCTGCCATTTAGATATATTCTTGCTATGCCATTCACGGGCTATCAGTTCAAAACTGTTTGATGTGTCTGCCTGTGCTTGCCGCCTTGCCTTTTTTTGCTGTCCGGGGTCAATCTCTTGCGCCAAGCTTTTACGTGCTTCTAAGGCTCCTTGACGTGCCTGCAAAAGGCTAATAACAGGATATACACCAAAAGAAAGCGTCTTTTCCTTACTTCCAAACCGATATTTAAAGCGCCAATATTTTGAGCCGTTCGGCATAACAAGCAAAAATAAACCGTTTCCATCAAATAACTTGTACTGTTTATCGCGTCTTTTTGCGCTACGTACTTTTGCATCCGTTAGGGGCATAATTTTCACCTTTGGGGGTATATTTATTTGCTGGGGGTATATTTGCCTCAAAAGTACCCCCACATACCCCAGATGTCAATAGCGTTTATTGGATAGTAAAAGACAAGAAAAAGAAAAAGCCCCTTATTTCTAAGGGGCTTTTGTACTTTCCGGTACGGTACCGGACTTTGAAATGGCTCCCCAGCGCGGACTCGAACCACGGACAAGGTGGTTAACAGCCACCTGCTCTACCGACTGAGCTACTGGGGATCAATTTGTTTCCTTAAGGGACTTAAGATGAAAAATTATAAGGTATTTTAATTTTCTGTCAATCTTTTTTTAAGAATGTGGTTGCTAATCTTTGTATTAGCAAAGCTTTAAAAAGGGTTTGTAAGCTGTCACCCCGGACGTGATTCGGGGTTAAGGACAATTAGTGCCTGTCCATAATTTGTTTATCTTTGATGTGCTCCTGCAATCCCTTTAATGATTGTCTTGGCCCAATCAGGAAGCGTATCAAATTTAAAAGTAACAAAACCTTTTTTTACTACAGCTACCTGCTTGAAAGGATTGTCTCTGGATGAATTATCCAAAAGTCGCGCCTCACTGACCATTGGCAGGGCTTTTGCGATATGTTTCATGGTACGGGGAATTCTGGAATGTATTTTATCAGCGGGTACGCTGTGGCCCCCCGCAGCAATTCTCTGGGATACCCGTGCCTCATTTAGGTTGGAATTTTCCAAATGAATATAAACGAGAATAACCTTATACCCCAGGGCAATTGCTCTGCTGATAAAATCTATCTTTGACACATGCGAAAAAACGGTTTCATAGCAGAAGGGTGTACCCTGTTCAAGCAGTTCATCCCGGAGCTGGGCAGTAAGAGTTGAAATTTTGTAATCTGATATGTCAGTATCTTCCGCTTCAAAGTCCTTGGCAATTTGGTCAGCATTTACAAACATCATGCCTGTCCCGGCCAAATTATTATGGTAGAAGGTAGATTTCCCCGCGCCGTTTCCACCAGCCAGTACCCATAACTGTTTTGAGGGTTTCATGCAGCTTTCTTAATAAATTCGCCGTTTCGAAAATGTCCGGCATGTCTTTTGCCGCTGGCAGAATCGACTCGATCAACCAGACCCGGATGTTCAAGACTGGCTTCATAATACACCGCAGCTGAAGTCACCTCGTTTGCAAGGGTTCCGTTATTTCGTTTTTTTTCAAGGGAACCAAATACCGTGTCAGGATCAGCGCTTTTCGCTACAACCGGTTTAAAAACAATTTTTTTAATATTCTCCTTAACCGCTATAATATCTTCCATGGATACGACCCGTTCAATCCCCCTGCCCAATTCAGCCCAGTATTCAATCTGTTTTGGAACAGAGCGTTTATATACTGCGCCGCTACGTTCTGCAGCTGCAATCAGTTCCGAACTTAGTCGTAATGGGTTAGCCATGATGACTGCTCCTTTTGCAAGTTTATTATGCTACAATTGTAGCATAATGCTACAAAATATCAAGGATTTTTTTCTCACAGAACTTACCGATTTTTGGATAATTTTTCAAAAAAGTTGTTTTATGTATAAAAAAGGCCCTTCAAGGGATGATTTAGGAAAAAATGAACCAGGCAGTTCTATTATTTTAAATAATTGTTGAGATTTAAAAAAAATAAATCCCACATTCGTAGGGTCATTAGTCATTGCTTTATCAATTATCATCGCAGGTAAGTTGATCACACACATACTTGAGAATGTAGTTCTAAGTGCTGATGTTACTGTTGGCACATTGCTCCCTATCGAAGTTAGTGGGTGTGGGGATTAAAATTTAGCAGTATTTTTGGCGGTATCTGTGTTTTTTGAGACAAGTAAAATAAAGCAATTTCAATAATTTATAAGATATATTCGAGTCTGGCTGGAAGCAAATCTAAAAAGCCCGATTCCGTTAGGAGTCGGGCTTTTTAGATTCTACTATGTTCGTTTGGGCAGCGTACCTGCTACAGCCTACAGCTTGAACAGCATGTCAGCATAGGTCGGAACCGGCCACAAACTGCGCGGAACCAACATCTCAAGTGCATCAATATCAGCACGAAGCTTGTTCATTCTCACGAAAACTTCATCACGGTAACACATTGCCTGTTTTTTCAGTCCCTTGGTCTTTTGAGCTTTTTCAAGGGCACTATCAAGACAATCTATTTTTGCATGCGCCGATTCCAGCAGGGAGGTGGCCTTGTCAAGCAATGCCTTCTGCACTGTTGCAGATCCACCCACGTCACTAACCACACAGACGGACCCGGCAAGATCGCTAATGTGGTTAATTACTGCAGGAACATACAGAGTTCGGGCCATGTCAAGCGCAGTTAAGGCCTCAATGTTAATCTGCTTTGAGTACTGCTCAACATAGATTTCATGACGCGCCCGGACCTCCTTGGCTGAAAGCACCTTGTATTTATTGAACAGCTTAATAGCTTTCGGGGTTGAAATTGCCTCCAGCGCTTCAACGGTTGAGCTGATATTGGGCAGTCCACGTTTTTCAGCCTCTTGCACCCATTCATCCGCATAGTTATTGCCGTTATAGATAACACGGCCGTGTTTCTTGATTGCCTCCCGCACAATCGCGGTGGCCTCCCGGTGGAGGTCCTTCGCCTTTTCAAGCCGGGTTGCGATCTCATCCAAGGCTTCGGCCGCAATGCTGTTCAACACAACATTAGGACCGGAAACGGACGCGGACGAAGCCACCATCCGAAACTCGAATTTATTGCCAGTAAAAGCAAACGGCGAAGTACGATTACGATCGGAATTATCACGGGGAAGAGGCGGCAGAGTATCAACACCAACCTGCACAAAGGAGCAATCCGTGCCCTTGCTTCTTTTCCCGCTTGCCACCGAGTTTAAAATCTCGGTCAGTTCATTGCCCATGAAAATTGAAATAATAGCCGGGGGAGCTTCATTGGCACCCAGACGATGATCATTGCCGGAATTGGCCGCGGCAGCACGCAGCAGGTCGGCATGGCGGTCAACCGCAGTGATGAGCGCGGTTAAAAAGAGCATAAACTGCCCGTTCTCGTGCGGAGTGTTACCGGGTTCAAGCAGATTCTGCCCATCGTCAGTGGACAGCGACCAGTTATTATGCTTGCCGGATCCGTTAAGACCAGCGTAGGGCTTTTCGTGCAGCAGACATGCCAGTCCATGCCGCAGCGCAACCTTTTGCATTATTTCCATAACAAGCTGATTATGGTCAGCGGCAATATTGGTAGTTGCAAAAATAGGAGCCATCTCAAACTGTGACGGCGCCACTTCATTATGCTTGGTTTTTGAGGTAATGCCCATTTTCCACAATTGGATATCAAGATCTTTCATGAATTCAGAAATACGGTCTTTAATCTGACCAAAATAATGATCCTCCATTTCCTGACCCTTGGGAGCAGGAGCTCCGAAAAGGGTACGACCAGTACAGATCAAATCCAGACGTTCGGCATACAATTTTTTATCTACCAGAAAGTATTCCTGTTCCGGACCAACCGTGGCATGGACCCTCTTGGCCGTGGTGTTGCCAACTGCGCGCAAAACACGCATGGCCTGTTTGGAAACCGCATCCATTGAGCGCAGCAGAGGTGTTTTTTTATCGAGGGCCTCACCGTTATAGGAACAAAATGCGGTCGGTATACACAGGGTTACATTGCCGGCGCCATCTTCCTTCAAAAATGCGGGCGAAGTACAATCCCAGGCCGTATAACCACGAGCTTCAAAAGTGGCGCGCAATCCACCACTGGGGAAACTCGAAGCGTCCGGCTCGCCCTGAATGAGCTGCTTGCCGGAAAACTCCATAACAACGCCGCCGTTCATGGTGGGTGAAATAAAAGAGTCATGTTTTTCAGCTGTAGAGCCGGTCAGCGGCTGAAACCAGTGCGTGTAATGGGTGGCTCCTTTTTCTATGGCCCAGTCCTTCATTGCATTAGCCACAACATCGGCAACCTCAGGCGCGAGCGGCAGACCGCCCACCAGAGTTTTTTGGAACGCTTTATAGGTATCCTTCGGGAGCCGGTTTTGCATGACATCAGTATTGAAAACATTTGACCCGAAAATTTTTGTTACGTCCATGACATACCTCCAACCATTTTATTCAAATTTATACAAAAAAATCATTTCTATTATAGCGCTTCAAAAAAAATAATCACGAAATTTTTATGCATTCTTCTTGCAGAAAGGCCTTATAACCGCTCGAAAAAGCATTATGAGCGCCTGCTATGTGGGCATTTCTCTCAAAATGCCGTTCTCTGAGCTTGCTCGCACAGAAAACAGTCCCACTATTTTTTTTGATTTTTTATAAAAATAGTATTGCAAGCCTGGGAAAAAAATATTAATACTTTTCATCAGACAGAACGTGTGTTTCTCAAAAATCGACACCGGGGAGGAATATTCATGAAAGTAAAAATTGATTATGACTTGTGCATGGACGATGGACACTGCTGTGAGCTGTGTCCGGAAGTATTTCAATTCGACGATGCTCACAACAAACTTATAGTTGTCGAAGATGAAATTTCTGTAGAGAATGAAGATCTAGTGCGGCAGGCTGCTGATGAGTGTGACACCGGGGCGATCCTCATTCGCGAAGAATAACAGGCTAGGCCAACAAGAGAGGCGCAATGCATTCGGCCCTTCACGTTTAATAGCTTCACGGCTGAAGTCGTTCCTGCACGCATGCGTTCCCTCAGTACCGTTCCATACTCAACCCATCGCTGGAATCTGCCGCGTTGATTCACCCAGCCACAATCCTGATACAACAAAACCCGGAGCTTACGACCCTTCTTATTTTTCTTATTCTGGTACTTGCTACGCTATATGTATATCGAATATTGAAACAAGTCTGGGAAAAACCGACCAGCACTCCCGCGAATACCAAATTCTCAAAAAGCAAACACAGGGAAATCGATTAGGTCCCGGCCGGGCCTTATTTACCGTTTTGTATTCTGGTAATGCGAACCGGGACTGAGGGGAATACGCAGCGGCGCGAATCTTTGCTGCTGAAAAGAGGATGTGTGCGCGGCAGCCGGATGGTATAGGACTGCAGCCGAAAAGACTGCTCAAGAGCCAGCAGCGCTTGTTTTTCTGCCTCAAGGCGTTTTGCATGCCCTGAACGGGGCGTGGACTGCGCAACCGTTTTTCGTGCGGGCATTAACGGGGCCGTCAGGCGTATGGCAGGTTTCAGTTTACTCATGTATGTGCTCCTGTTGCGGCAAAGCGCCTCTGGCGATATGCGGTCAGAACCTCACTACATCAAAACGTCGGTCAACGTTATTCCTCAAACCAGTCATCACCGGAAAGATCCGGTATAACTTGACTGAAACCGTATTCGGCTGCCCAGGCAAGCGTTGCGTTCCAGCGGCTTTGCTTGTTCGCATCGGTTGAAAGCATCCAGCCCTGCATATTGAAAACCTGCGGAGGTATGGGTATATCCATTTTGCCGGTCTTTGCACGGGCTTCGCTTAAACTGCAAAAAATTTGACGCCACAGATAAAGCTGCGGACACATAGGCTGTGCTGACATTAAACTATCTCCCCGCTCACAAGTCATACTACCAAACTGCCTGCAAACACATGAGCATCCGTATCATATCCCCGCACGATGAGCGCCGGCGAGGCATAATCAAGGCCCGGATGCAGGCGGATCAGCTTGCAGAAATTTCATTCAGGAGTTTCCTGGCGTTGCGATCCTGCTCTGAACTGATATCAGGATTATCCAGCGCTTCCCTTAAAAAACCACAGGCAAGCTCACGCCTCTGTAGCTTGAGACTGCATTCGGCCAGGCGGACATAGCATCCAATTTTATCAGAGGTACCATACAAGGCACTCAGAAATTCATCAACCGCCTGCTCATAATCACCGCACTCCATATAAGCAGTGCCAAGATTAAAATGGAACAACGGCGTATCCTGTCTGGGGTCCTGCTCAGCTATATCCTTAACGACATTTAAAACCGAAAACAGGGAACTTTCCTGGTCAGAATTCAGCAGGTCCTCTGATGACGAATCATAGTCAAACCCCAGGGATGCATCCGTTGCGAGTGCCGATTGCAGATCAAAAAAAGACCGGGCCGTTGCATCAAGTTCACCCGACACCTTGGAAACATCCGGTTGTGTCAAAAGCCCTGGATCGGACGACGGCTCAGGAGCAACGGGCTCCTGTGCAGCCACCTCCGGCTCAAAATCAGGTTCGCGCGTCTGTGCAGGAACACTCTTCTGCTCTGGTGCAGCATCCGTTGCAAGTGCTGATCTCAAATCAAAAAAAGACTGGGTCGACGCATCAGGGGCAACCGGCTCATTAGGAGTATCCGGTTGTGCGGGAACCTCCGGCTCGGAAGCGGGTTCCGGCGGCTGTGCGGGAACGCGTGTCTGCACTGGTGCAGCATCAGGCTTTGCAGGAGACTCCGGTTGTGCGAAAATCTCCGGCTCAGGAGAGGGTTCCGGCGGCTGTGCAGGAACGCATGTCTGCACTGGTGCAGCATCAGGCTTTGCAGGAGACTCCGGTTGTGCGAAAATCTCCGGCTCAGGAGCGGGTTCCGGCGACTGTGCAGGAACGCATGTCTGCACTGGTGCAGCATCAGGCTTTGCGGGAGACTCCGGTTGTGCGGGAACCTCCGACTCGGGAGTTGGCTCCGGCGGCTGTGCAGGAACGCTTGTCTGTACTGGTGCAGCATCAGGCTTTGCGGGAGACTCCGGTTGTGCGGGAACCTCCG